>Ga0210050_1000878_pt1 | contig 35757 bp, 44 predicted proteins | sample CryGey132114_all_FD_185463 | JGI IMG/M metagenome (GOLD analysis project Ga0210050, IMG submission 185463) | Groundwater microbial communities from aquifer - Crystal Geyser CG22_combo_CG10-13_8/21/14_all (SPAdes) (version 2) | ecosystem: Environmental > Aquatic > Deep subsurface > Groundwater ... | reverse complement strand
TGTAGCTTCGCTTCTTCCATGTGGATCACCATGCCTCGCATAATGACCGACCCGGCAAATCAAGTTCAGACTCATTTCATGTTGGAAATACGCCAACCCTTCAGACTCATTTCATATTGGAAGAGGCCGGGTTTACCTCACTGAATTACGGGTTCAAAATTCCCACCAGAACTCGTTAAAAATCTGTTATTCTTTTTCCCGCTGTCATATTGGTTTCTGGTTGGCCCGCCGTTACGCCGTCTTATTTTCCTATTGGAAGTTAAGCCGGGTCTGCCGGCCCGCGTGTGGTTGACCTGATTCGAGTGCGACGGAATGTACCGTATCAAAGCGCTGCCAGCGAGCAGGTCAGCAGATCCTATGAGGTGCGAGGCTCCAGCCATTCGCGACGAACACGTCGCACAATCAGGTTGCCGGAGCTTTCCATATGCGCGAATTCCATACTGGGTATGGCGCACATCATCCTATCTGTCTTTCCTCGCAAATTCTGGCCGTGCCCTTTTATTGTATTTGAGAGGGGTAGCCATGTCTCATCTTGAAAAATCCGAAGTCGTTATTCTCGACCTGATCGAACACGCAGCTATTGGTTGCGACGCTATATTTCCACTCGTTGTTATGCGAACTCTGGCGACATCAATGCCAGGAATATTCACCTGTTATTCAAATCACCATTGCCGTCCTAACTCGTTCTTTCAATTGTAAGAAAGGAATAAAATGTTTACACGACTATTACCTGCACTACTCTGTGCTCTGTGTATTTTCCCCGGCTCCTCAATGGCCAATGATCGGAGCGGTGAGGTCGAGATTGCCGTTACCATCGCCGCACCGGATGACAGCAAAGATGTCAGGGTCTGGATTCCCTATCCGGTCTCGAACAATACGCAGGACATTTCGAACGTCAGAATAAACGGAAACTTCACACAAAGCGGCATTTACGGTGAGAAGGAAACCGGCAATCTTGCCCTTTATGCCGAATGGACTTCGCCAACCAAAGACCGGGCTATTACCCTGACTTTCGATGCCACGGCCAGGGAATTGATCAAGAAAGATTTCCCCGCAACGGAGCCCGCTGTTCCTGTTGAGATCAAGGAATACCTCAAGAGCACCGCATTCATTCCGACGGATGGCAAGGTCAAGGAAATTGCCCTCAGCGTAACCAAAAACAAGAAAAAGATCAGTGAAAAAGCCAGGGCCGTTTACCAGTGGGTGGTTGAGAACACGGTAAGGAACCCGGACACAAAAGGGTGCGGCACCGGAGAAGTTGATATACAGATTGTCAAGAGAAGCGGGAAGTGTGCTGATATCAGCTCAGTCTTTGTTTCGATTGCCAGGGCAGCCGGGGTACCGGCACGGGAGGTGTTCGGTCTCAGGCTGGGCAAGAAGGAGGAAGAGGATATGACTGGCGGGCATCACTGCTGGGCCGAGTTCTACGTGCCCGGTTACGGCTGGGTGCCGGCGGATCCGGCGGATGTCAGAAAGATCATGCTGGTGGACAAACTGGACCTCAAGGGCGCGCAAGACAAGATTGACTATTATTTTGGCGGCGTTGAGCAATACCGAATTGCGCTGGCCAGGGGCGGAAGGGGTTACTACCTGAACCCGCGCCAGAATGACGGCCCGCTGAATTACTTCATGTATCCCTATGCCGAGATCAATGGGAAGACTGTTGATTGGCTGGCAGGTCAGACCGACCTGAAATACAAGATCAAGTTTAAGGCGCATTGATTAACAGTAATGAAGGCGAGCCGGTTGCGTGGTTAAGCAGCAAGACATTTTGCGCAAGTTAAAAGCAGCGCCACTTCCGGATGCTGCTGAACGGTGTGTCAATTAGCCACGCACAGAAAATCTGGCGGTAGGATTTTGCCGGTAGTAAGCATCAGTTTTTGATTTTTTATGGAGATGATTATGAAAAATCTAGTATGTATTGCAACAGTGTTTCTCTCGATTGTATTTGTACGAAGCAGTATGGCTGCAGAGGTAGTTACCCTTCTTGGTGACCCATGCACTGCACCTTTAGCCAAAAAATTAGGGGAAGCGTTTACAAAAAAGACTGGAACAGAGGTAAAGGTTGAGACAGAAGCTTGTGCCGCAGGCATTTACAAGGCCAGCAACGGACTGGTGGATATTGGGGTGAGCACACATGAAGTTGTACTCTCCTATCTTCCGGAGGGAACCACCAACAAAGTTATCGCCAAGGCTCCCACAGTTGTGCTGGTTAACAAGGCCAACCCGGTAAAAGACCTCAATCTACAACAATTGAAGGATATCCTCTCCGGCAAGATAAAAAACTGGAAAGAGGTTGGGGGCAATGATTTGGAAATACAAAATGTTCTCCTACAGCCCTGCACAACCATAATTTTTGCCAAAAGGTCGGCCCCATTTGGCAAGGACATCAGAAGACTGACGCAGGCAGGCAATCCCGTAGCGGCAACCAACAAGCTGGTTGAAACAAACGAAGGCGCCATGGGGCTTCAGATTTACGGTTACGAAAGTCCCGACGTCAAGGTCATTACGGTAAATGGCTATCTGCCAGATGAGAAGTCATTCCCATCCAAATACGCGTTTTATCAAGATTACAACGTAATCACGAAAGAAGATGCAAACAGCAATACAAAGGCCTTTGTCGACTTTGCCATGAGTCCTGAAGGGCAAGAGATAGTGGCCTCGTTGAAGCACATAAGGGTAGGGAAATAGAACCCCCGCCGAGTTGAGATAAAGCGCGAACTGATCACGAATAGCGGAATTCCACCGTACAAAAACCAGGATATTTCTTCCCTCCCTGTGGGTGTCTTTGGACACCCATTTTTTTGTCGTCAACCGGGGGCATCTGGATTTCGCCAGATTGTCCTGACGTAACGACAAAGGCACCGCCCCACCATGCGCGCCAGAGACAAGGCAATAAGTAGATCACACCACGCGAAGTCAAACGCTCGGCTGGCCTTGGGAGATCGGCCTACTTTTCGGTATTCTTTTCCAAGAATTCATGCATATTCAACAGGAGGGTATTGACTAGGTCTTCTTCGACATCAAATACTTTTTCCATTTTGTTAACCTTGGCAAAATATCCCCTGTTTGCCCGGTCCTTGCCACCGATGGTAAGTATGTATGGTTTCTCTTTTTGCTCTTGATATATGGTCAACTGCAACATCGGTGAAGAAAGACCATAAGGGGCAAGATCAGCGGGATTTTCATCGACAAAAGCTTTTATTTCCCCATTTTTTATTACATACAGGTATTCCAGGACTTTCGCCATGGAGGCCATCCCCACTGTGGGTTCGAGCATGTTCCATTTTGCCTGATTCTGCACGATGACCACTCTGCTCTTTCCATTTTTAACTATTTCGAGTCGCCTCAACTTGGCCGGATCGAAATCCAGAATGGTCTTATCGCGCAAGGCATAAATGTCTTTGCTTACATCTTTCTTGAGATCCGAATGAACGCGGTACACCTCCGGCCGCCCCTTGAACATGGCGTACGCCACATTATTGGTGGGCCCTCTTTCTCCGAAAACAATAACGGTTTCCCCATTTGCAGACTTCAAACCCATTTCAACCTCGGGATCACCTAAGCCCAACTCGACTAATTTGGCGTGCTCAACTTTTTCAAACAGCACCGCATCCTTTCTGGATGTCACAACATTCGTTAATAATTTTTCTATTACCTTATCATCCCCTTTTACACCTAACGGCTGCACTAATTGCCATCCTTCTTTTTCCCGAACCACCTTGATCTGGCTATTTTCTTTAATATTGCTTATCCAGAATTCCGAAATATCCTTCACGGCAGTGGGTAGAAGTTTTAGCTGTTCTTCTTTTAACTGCTTAACTGCCTCCTCCTTCTTGTCGAAGAAAAAGAACGCACCGCCAAGCATGACCAGCACGATAAACCAGAAAAGCGTTTTTTTAGTAAAATTCACGCGCCCCGCCTTCTTCTGGCAGTTACACCGAGTCCCGTTACTAAAAGCAGCGATGGCACAATCACCACGGAAAGCCAAAAAACTATTTTTCCTTGAACGTTGGTCAGGAGAAGAGGCGTCATGCCCGGTTCTTTTTTCCTTACTGATATCAAAATATGTTCCTCTGCCAGCCAGTTAAGCATGTTCAGGAGCAAATCCTTGTTCCCTCCCTTCATGAATTTATTGCTCGCAAAGTCCGAATCCCCTACCACCAGGATTTTCCCCCAAGTTTTAAGGGTGTCCTGCCCTTCACCAGCTTTATTAGCTTTATTGTCCCCAAGGTTGACCTCTACTGCGGTGACTGCCGCCACACTGATGGGTCCGCGTTTGTGCCTGTCTGCATTAAATTCTTCATCTTCCTTGGCAAGTTTCTTAATATCGCTGGTCACTGTCCAAGTCTTGTCGCTGGTTTTGGCAAGATCAAAACTTCCCTTGGCAGGATCTTCTTTTATATGGACTGAACGAGCAAAGGGAAAATAAGTAAACTGCTCAAATTCATGGGTGACTGGATGATTCTTGTCATATTGCGCCACAAACGGGATAGCGATATTTCCACCGGAAGCTTGGCTCGTTTTATCAAAAATGAGGTCGTTTGTGAGTTCGAAGCCAAATTCATTCAGGTAACTTGTGAGCCTTGGTAACGCACCGCTGGGATCCATCATGAAAACCACTCGTCCGCCTTTTTTGACGAACGCCGTTATCTTGTCCATCTCAACTTGCAAATAGTCCGATTCCGGGCCGCTCACCACCAATACAGCGGCATCTTCCGGCACTTTCCCCGCGTTAACTAGCAACAGTTCGCGTACCTGATGGTTTTCCCTCTCGATTGCGTCCTTGAGATACGAATAACCATTTTCCTCCTTGTTGTCGATACGCTTCTCGCCGTGCCCGGTGACAAAGTAGAAAACCTTGATGTCTTTACTGATCAACTTCAGCAGGGAATTGGTAAGTTTGTTTTCAGATTCAGTGCCCTCGACAATCTCTCGCTTATCACCACTCTTCAATATGGAAGTTCGGTAAGACGTAACCTCATACTTTGCCGTTTCCAACGGATCTCTGTCCGGGTCTACAAAGCGAAAACTGAATTTTGGCGAGTGGTAGGAATATTCACTCAACAGATCGGACATCGCCTGTCTCGTCCTTTGGTCACCACGATAAAAGGCGATCGCCTCAACGTCCTCTTTCAGGGATTTTAATATCTTGACCGTATGGTCAGAGAGAGTATACCTATTATCTTTCGTCAGATCGACCCTCACCTTGTACTTGACCGACATGCCCGCGATAAGCCCGATTATCAGCAAAAACACCATGCTCATAATCGCCGTATTAAAGGCATACTTGGTGGATCGCTTGGTGATGAATTCCCTGATTTCCGGAAAATAGATATAAAAAAACAGCAGCAGAACCAGGAGCCCTATCCAAAGAAGCGCCAATGGCAGGTTGCCCATCTCGCCGGTTATCGCATAAGTAATTCCCCCTGCCACCAGTAGAAAAATGGACAGCAGACCCAATGGCGCGAACAATCCTTTAGCTTTCATTATCTCCACCTCTTTGTTTCCAGACTTCTGAGAGTCAGGAACAGAAATAGCACGATGAAACAAAGGTAGTAAATGATGTCCGTCGAATCCACGACCCCCTTTGACATGCTTTCTATATGCTCGTTAATCGAAAGGTAACCAAGAAATTGACCCAGTCCTGCAGACACCAGCTGGACGGAATAGCTCAAAAACCAGAAAAAGAACAGAATCGCAAAGGATAGTGAAGCAGAGACAATCTGGTTTTCCGTTAACGACGAAGTAAAAATCCCCAGGGAGATTGCGGCGGCACCTAACAGGACAAGGCCCAAATAACCCGTCCCAATTGGCACCACTTCCGGCTCACCCAAAACGACAAGAAGAATAGGGTAAGTAACCGTCAGCAATATCATGGCCAGCACCACCACGAGGCAGGCCAGATATTTGCCCAAGACTACGTCGACGTCATTGACCGGAAAGGTCAGAAGCAGTTCGATTGTGCCGGTCTTTTTCTCTTCAGCCAGGAGTCTCATTGTCAACAAAGGCGTCATTAACAACAAAATAATGCCAATAGCTCCGAACAGCGGCCTGATCACCGTCTCATTGATATTTAATAGTTGATACTGCTTTGCCAGCATTGGGTCGGACTGGGCTTGAAAACTGACAATCGAGAAGGTGGCGGTAAGATTGTAGAAAAAATAACCCGTCATCAGCAAAAACATGATGATCACGATATAAACTGTAAACGAACTGATGTAAGACTTTAATTCCCGATTGAGGATAATGGCAACATTCCTGATATTCATGCCTCTTCCTTTGTGACTAATTTGATAAAGATATCTTCCAGACTAACCTCCAGTAGACGCATTTCCACAAGCTCAAATCTGTTTCTTTCAATCATGGCCTGAACGCCCTGTCTTCCCTGCTTTTCATCTTCAAGCACGACAATAAATCCGTTGGCATCACCCGAGGCTTGCTCTCTTTCAACGCCTTTAATGCCGCCCACACGAGAAAGCTCCTCCTCAATCGTCTGCGCATTACCGTTAATGCGTAACAACATTCGCTGCGCGCTTTCAGTTGCAAGATTCTCCGGCCTGTCTTCTGCCACCACTTTCCCCTTGTTGATAATGATCACCCTGCCACAGAGGATGCTGACTTCCGGGAGAATATGGGTGCTGAGAATAACGGTGTGCTTGCCTGCCAATTCCTTGATCAGCGTTCTGATCTCCTTGATCTGTTTTGGATCAAGTCCTACCGTAGGTTCATCAAGAACCAAAACCTCAGGGTCATTGACCAATGCCTGGGCAATGCCGACTCTTTGCCTGTATCCACCGGAGATCGCGCTGATCAATTTGTTGGAAACGTCGCTGAGGCCGCAATCATCCATGATCTTGGCGGCTTTTCGATTGACCTCTTTGCCGGGTGTCCCCTTAATGGCCGCCACAAAGCGAAGATAATCACTGACTTTCATGTCTTCGTAAAGCGGGACTCTTTGCGGGAGATAGCCAATCCTTTTGCGTACGTTTAAGGAGTCCTCGAAACAATTGTAGCCGGCCACCATCACCTTTCCTTTTGTGGGAGGGAAAAAGCAGGTCAAAATGCGCATCACCGTAGTTTTCCCAGCCCCATTGGGACCAAGAAAACCCAGGATTTCACCTTTTTCAACAGTGAAACTGATATTGTCAACGGCGCGAAATTCGCCATATTCTTTGGTTAAGTTTTCGACTTCGATCATTGGATGGACTTTACTAAATAATATTTTGTAGTGGCAACCATATTGGCCTTCATCTCGCAACACCGTTTACCTGCACTTTAATACACTGCGCGGCGCTGGTTAAAACAGCGCCGCGCAGTGTACAGGATGAACTGAATTTTTGCGAGCAGTGGAGTGTAAAGCGAATTGCAGCCTGCTGTAAATACGGGGCAGGTGATTCTGCTGCGGTCGAAATCGACTCTGGTGATATAATTCTTCGGGTCCAAAAAATCATTGCGAAGTTGCGGAACTTCGTCGTAGTCGGGTTGTCACTGGTTTGCTGAGTTACCCGCTGCACAAGTAGCTTGCTAGGTAGCCAGATTGGTGAAGCGCCCAATTGAATACAGCCGAGAGTTTCAAGCAGCCACAATTAAGGTCGTTAATAAATGAGCACAGTAAGCTACCTCAAAGGTTTCGCCATCGTTTTTCTTTTGGTATCCCTTAACTCGGGGTGCGGCAAGGGCGCAGAAAATGCGTTGGGATCAGGCGGGGCCACAAAAGACCTGTCTATAGGCCGCATGAAAGTGGCCATAATGCCCGAATATGACGATCCCAGCATACTGGCAATTTATGACGGTAAATTTGAGGAAGCCTCAAGCTACCCCATCAAGACAAGCTTTCTCATACCAAAAGGTTCGGTCATCAGCGATGCTTGCAGCCTCTCACATGAGGGTCAGCATTTTTGTCAGCTTTATAAAACCGTCAATAGGGGCGAACTTGATGAAGTGAGTCTGCTTCTGCCCTACCCGAATTTTTATCTCAGCTTTCACACACCACGGTTTGATACAAAAGGGGAAAGCAAGGAATTTAACTACCTGATTAAAGCAAATCACCCGATAAAAACCATGGAAGTCGATATTCAGCAACCGTTGCGGAGCACGGCATTCAACATATCCCCACCTGAAGGCGCTACTCTGGCAGAAAAAAATGGCGCGATAAGTATGATCAAGGGATTCAATCATTTTGCCTATAAGTTTGAGGGTGTTGTCAAAGATCAGGAAAGAGTATTCAAGGTCAACTATATTAAGAGCGACCCCAATCCATCCGTCGATATCAAATATACCTCCATGGGAAGCCCGCAGACTCAGAGTGCGCCTTATGAAACCTTGAGAAACATAAAAACAATAATATATACAGTATTCGGAGCGGGCGCATTGGGTATTTTGGCCGTAGTTGCATGGTTCTTTCGATCGCGGAAAAAGAATCAGAGCAAGGAGGTATGAATATGCGACTTCCCGCTTGTGGGGCATTTTTATCTTTCTGTGTATTTACAACAATAATTTATGTTGCAACCCTATCCAGTGCCTTCGCACTGACCGTTAACGAGGTTGTAAAGGATCTCGCGTGTCCCTGCGAATGTCCGCTTGTCCTTGAAGACTGCAATATGACTTGTGGTCTTGAATGGAAAAATCAAGTTGGCGAAATGATCAATAAAGGAATGTCCAAGCAACAAATTATGGATTATTTTATTGATAAATACGGAGACGAAGCACGCATTACCCCCCTTCAGAGAATTCACGGAAAGATGTATCAATATACAAGAAGCTTTGATACTGCTGACTGGGTATTACTGTGGGCCGGATTAATAGTATGGGCATGTCTAATGTTTTTTGGCCTCTATATTGGTGTTAAAAAGATTTTTTTTAATAAATCGCAGGGTACCTAAAAGTTTCCCTCAATCCCGACCTGCTGATAAAAAATCACAGGCCTGAAGGTTATCATGAGTTATATCGAAACCCCGCCTGACCACCGCTTTCCTTGGTATGTCCGCCTGTTCCTCGCCAATCAGCGGCGGCGCTATGGCCGCGAGTTGGAACCGGCACAACTGTGGGCGCGTTTACCCAAGGTTTTTATTGGCCTGTCGTTGCTTTATGGTGCGCTGGACCGCAAATCGTCGCCCATCGAACCGATATTACGGACGCTTATTGCGGTGCTAGTATCGAAAATCAATTGGTGTGCATTTTGCGTTGATATCAATTCCGCCACAGGCATCAAGCGTGGTTTAACCGAAGCCCATCTGGCAGCTTTACCGGAATTCGAAACCTCTACGCTATTCGACGCACGCACCAAGGCGGCGCTGGCCTACGCCGCAGCAATTACTTATACCGATCGCCAAGTGGACGCCGATCTGATGGCGCGCCTTGAAAGTCATTTCAATGATGAGGCGGTCATTGAGCTCACCGCGCTGGTGGCATTCCAGAATCTCTCCGGCAAGTTTAATTCGGCGCTGGATGTCGCGGCACAAGGATTCTGCAACATCCCGCCGCCGTTAACCATTTCGACCAGAACAGATAAAACATGAGTGCGCCAGTCAAGCCACTATTTATCAGTATCGCCCTGTTTCTGTTGCTTGGCGGAACCCTTGCCATTCTCCTATTCATGTACCTGACCGGCCAGACTCCGGGTGCTGTGATCGATAACCTTCAAAGGGAAGGGAAATTCTTCCTGTATCAGCACAACATGGTTGAAAAATTATCTTCTCGCGAAATCGCCCTTCTCTATCAAGGAACCTGCACCAGGAAATGTCACGGTAAAGACGTGATCGAAAAGAAACCCAGAACCGCCGCAGAATGGGAATCTGTTGTAACCCGCATGAAGGCACCTGACCGGGCTGGAATTACGGATCGACATGCAGATACAATTACCCGGTATCTTCAAAGTCATTTCTTGAGCAATGTGCCAACGGTTCTTCCAGAGAAGACCATGAAGTTTCTTAAGAAACATCTATGGAGAATGGATTTTGGGGAAAGTGACCTGTTTCTGGATGTTATTTATATACCTCGCGAGCACCTCAGTTTGTTACGCTATTTGGGCGTGCGTGATGTACCGCCAGATCGGCAAGCCGCTCTTTTTGTTGTTTATATAAATACCCATCAAGGGTCGGTTCCGCCATGGAATCTCGCTGAAATGGCGACGCTTCAGGACGGCAACGGCCATACACAAAATGCAACCAGTTGGGAAACGCTTTACCAAGATAGCCAAAGCCACCATAAACAAGGACTTCTCGCTTTCCCCAATATTGACACCAGCAAAGTCACTGATCTGGAAATTAAAATGAAACTGCCGGGACTGGGAATCAGAACCTTCCAGTGGAGCCTGCCCGTCCCCCCCTTACCCCCGGAGTGAGAACACATGTTGAACACTAAAACCTACAAACTGCTCATTATTCTCGGCATCGCCGGTTTGGCGCTGGCCCTTGGCGTCGCCGGCTTATTGCTTACGCAAGGAGATGCGAAAAATGAATTCTCTTCCAAATCATCATCAGAAAAATCATCAACAGAAAAAAAGGAACCAGCTCCCGATTTTGCACTCTCACTAATCGATGGTGAGGATTTTCATCTCAGCGATTACAAGGGGCGGGTTGTATTGATTAATTTCTTTGCTTCTTGGTGTTTGCCATGCAGGGAAGAAATGCCTGTCCTTGAAAAAATTGTCCGCGAATATGAACCAAAAGGCGTCGTATTTTTAGGGGTCGCCATCGACGATACCGAAGCGAAAGTGAAGGATTTCGTAGCGAGATATAATGTTGCCTTCCCCGTGGGTCTTGATACGACAGCGACCATTCAAAAATCCTTTGGCCTGTATGGTATACCAACTACTTATTTTATCGACAAACAAGGGGTTATCAACTATTCCCACTCAGGCACTGTTACAGAGGAGTTGTTGCAACATGAACTCAATAAACTGCTTTAGATCTTTCTGTACTGTTTTTTTCCTCGTTGCATTGATGTCCGGATGCAGTGAAGAGGTCAGCAAGCCGTTGCTTCAGGTTGGCGACAAAGCCCTGCCCTTCACCCTTGAACTAACCGACGGAAAACAAAGCCAACTGAAACAATATACCGGGAAGGGACTTGTCATCACCTTTATGTCCTCGTGGTGTCCATGTTCCAATGACTCAATGCCACTTATGAAAAAAGCCTACCTGGAACATAATAACGACCAGATAGTGTTTCTCATGGTCGGCATTCAGGACTCCGGATCAAAGTTTGAAAAATATGTTGAAAAGTGGGGCGTGCCATTCCCCGCCGGTTATGACAAAGGCGATCAAATTGCCAGGGACTACGGTGTCAGTTCCCCGCCGACTACATTTTTTATCGACAAAAACGGAATCGTGAAACGGGCTTTCTATGGAAATATAGCGAAGAAACCGGATGAGTTTCAACAATGGATTAGGGAGATTTTATAATGGGGGGCGGCAATGCTTTATGGGGAGGGTTTTCCTCGTTTTTCTCAATCTGGCAGATATGCCTTCTGCAAATCAGCCCGTTCTTTGTCGCGTTCTTTGTGGGTATTTACCTGGCAACTATTGACCAAAAGGTTAATCCTGAAATTCGCCGGTGGATGATTATCCCTTGCATCGCCTATGGAATTGGTTTTGCTGCTCTCTATTCGCTGCTAATCGCATCAGGATTGAACATCAGCCGACCCCTGATCCATAACATCAGCAATTTGAGAGTGGTTTCAGGCTTCATCATCCTGTTCATTGGCCTGTATATTTTACTGGTTAATCGCATATCATTCTTGGGCAAGATATACCTCCCTTTGCTGTTAAGTACGCTATTCCTGCTTGTCGGGGTCACTTTCGCCCTCGTATATTCCCCCTGCATTACTCCGATGCTCTCTGACATCATGGGCATAGCGTCTCAGCGGAGCACGGCGGTTGAAGGGTGGTATCTGGCATTCTTTTACGGGCTCGGTACCAGCATAGCCCTCTGCTTGACATCCGTTGTCCTCATTTTGCTTACAAGAAGGCGTGAAGTTGTCTTGCGCAATGCCAACCTAATCATAGGTGTTTGCGGCGCAATTCTACTTATTCTTGCCGTGATGAATATTACCGGCATGATGCGGCATTACAAGGCGTTTGTTCTCGGTCTTGTATTGTAATCATGATGCCCAAAGGAATAAAAAAACAGGTTCTCGGCGGCGTGCTTCTCTGCTTGGGCGCAATAACCGCATTGTTGGCCAGAACGATAGGGTTCGAGCTGGATATTTTTTATGTCGTTATCAGCATCATTGGCGGCTGCCTCTTTCTGTATGGTGCAATTCAGAAAGAACAACATAATAAACCTGCACAGCATGAATCAATTTGCCGGTCCACACGGCAAGTTAATGTTTCGAGCCAGAAGGATAGTTAATGAAAAAGCAAAATTTGCTGCTTGCCAAAAAGAGCCTCGCGCTTTTACTGGTCATTGCCCTGTCTATCACGGCCTTTATTGGCTGGAAGTTAAGTCATGATCCAGTTGTTAAAGCGCCGGCAGAGATCGAGGATTACCTTTTCTGGCAAGCCAGAGAGTTGACAGATTTCAAATTAATCGGCGGCAACAATAAAACACTTGGCTTAAATGATCTGAAGGGAAAGTGGAGTTTTATTTTTTTTGGCTATGTACACTGCCCCGATGTCTGCCCTCTTACCATGGGGATACTCGGGCAGGCGTTTAAGCTTATCGAGAAAGACCCGGCTGCCTATCAGGATATTCAGGGCGTTTTTATTTCCGTCGATCCTAAGCGCGATACGCCGGAGCTGGTAAACGAATATGCATCCTATTTTAGCAGCAAGTTCACAGGCGTCACCGGGGACGTAGCTCAACTGGATGCAATTTCCCGGCAGATGAGCGCGCTGTACACCATCCACCCGAAGGAAGCGCAGGATTCGGGGGATAATTATCTGGTGACGCACAATTCGACCGTTTTTCTCGTCGATCCGCAGGGTAGGCTCTATGGCCGATTTCCGCCGCCTCAACTACCCCAGGAGATTGCCGAGGTGTTCATGAAAATACGCACGTTTCATAATGAAAGGAGTAACAAACGATGGGATTTTTTCTAAAGGTATTATTTTCGCTGGTGCTTGGATTTGTTGCCCCGATTGCCTCTGCTGATAGCGGTGATATCCAGATACTGGATCCTTGGGTGCAGGCTGCGCCGCCCAACGTCAAGGTGCTGGCTGCCTATCTGGAAATCAAGAATAATGGCGAGAAGCCACAAATACTGGTTAATGTTTCCAGCCCCGCTTTCGATCAGGTCGGGATTCATCGAAGTGTTATGCATGGCAATATGGCCCACATGGAACATCTGAAGGAATTGACTATTCCTGCTCATGCCTCAGTGGCGCTTAAGCCGGGCGGACTGCATTTCATGCTGATGGATGCGAAAAAACCGCTTCCTGTCGGCGATTCAGTTCCCATGACATTGACCTTCAAAAATGGCGACAAGGTCGCCGTTACAGCGACAGTTCGCTCCGGCCAGATGGAGAACATGGGAGATAACCAGCACATGGATCATTCCGAGCACATGAACCATAACCATTAAAATGTTGACTCTGCACAATCGCCCTATTCTCACGCCCTGATTTGGAGGGAAGCCATGTTAAAATTTAAATCCTGCAGCTTTGTGCTCGCGCTTCTCTTAAGCAGCTTGTTGCTCGTCCAAGGCTGTAGTGAGGATACGACAGCCCAAAAGACCGCAATGGAGACAGCCCCTGATTTTGAAATGGCGCTCTTTGACGGCGGAAATTTTCGGTTGAGCGAGCACAGAGGAAAAGTCATCGTGATCAATTTCTTCGCTTCCTGGTGTGTTTCCTGCGGTGAAGAAACGCCTCTGATTGAAAAGGCTGCGCATGAATATTCCCCGCAGTCAGTCATGTTCCTGGCTATCGCCGTCGACGACACGGAAAAAAAGGCGAAAGCGTTTATGCAGAAAATGGGGCTAACTATTCCTGCCGGCCTGGATAAAACCGGAAAGATCAAAGACGCTTACGGTTTATATGGGATGCCCACAACGTTCTTTATAGACAAGAACGGCAAAATTAGCTATTCGCACGCCGGTGTTGCTACGGCAGAGTTGCTGAAACATGAGATCAACAAGTTGCTTTAATGGTAAACACCCTAAATCTTCCCAAAACATGGGTACGAATTCTGTTTGGGAACCACGGCTACGTACCTTCTTTATTTAATGTGAAAGGGAATACCACCATGTCTCTTTATAAAATATGCATGATGGCTCTTGTAGCGGCCACAATCTCGCTGCTCTCTGGCTGCTCTGATAAAAAGGAGGCAGAAGCCCCTCAAAAAGCGCCGGCGGAAGAGAGGCCATTGATAATAGGCATCGTCGGGCCTGAAACGGGTGAAGAAGCAAGCTACGGCATAAGTGTAGTGGAAGGCGCATTGGCGGCGGCAAAACGCTTCAATGCTCAGGGTGGCATTGCAGGTAAAGAAATCAAAGTGCTTCACTTTGATGATCAAAGCGACATAGGAATGGCCACTAAAATTGTAAAGGATCTTATCAGCCAGAAAGCTATCGCAATATTGGCGGCGCCTACGGGTTCCTCCACCTTTTCGCCTATTTACTTGGTTAATGACTCCAAGACCATATTCATCTCCGTTGGATCAAGACGGCACCTCAAGGGAAGCGGCCCATATGTATTTCGTACCGCCGTCCCTGATGATCTGGCAACGGAAGACTTGATAAAATACGCGGTTACGGAGTTGGGATATGTCAATTACGCATTGGTTACATCTGCCAATGATGAGTTTTCTCTGGATTTAAGTTCGATGTTCAGGAGGGCGCTGGATAAATACAACGGGGTAATAAAGGTTCAAACCGACAGCTATGACACTCTGACAGGAAGCCAAAATATGGGCGCAGTGATCAGTGCGCTAAAAGGTAGTCCAGACCCCTTGCATGGAGTAATTTTTACCGGGGATGCCAGTGAAGGAATTTTGCTTGCCCAGGAGATGAAAAAGGCCGGATTAACTCTTCCTATCATCGGTGGCGAGAATCTTTTCTCGGAAGAGTATCTGAAGAGCGGAGATGCAGTGAACGAAACTCTTCTGTATACGACCTTTTCCGCAGACAGCAAGTCGCAAAAAATGAACGAGTTTATGAAGGATTATGGAAAGGCCAACCCAGACCGCTTTGCTGCGTTGGCCTACGATACTTTCTTCCTGGTTGCCGATGCGATCAAGGAAGCGGGCTCAACCGATACATCACTGGTAAGAGAGGCATTAATCAACCGAAAAGATTGTGAAGGCGTAACAGGCAAAACAAGTTTTACCGCGGAAAATATGCCCATAAAACACACTACCATCTGCAGAATAAAAAAAGGGGAAAGTGGGGAAAGGTCTTTTGTATTAAAACAATGAGACCATATGTCTCCAAGTATTTATGAAAAGCGGCTGTCCAGGCAGACACAGAAGTTAGCAAGTCGCCAGCCATCTGATCGCACTCACGGCAGAGGTGTTAACATGTGATTTGTCGGGCGCTTTTGTCGCATGTATAATCCGGCAGCTCGGAAAATTCAAGTTATATTGTTGATGAACCTGCAGATTCGTAGGATGGTGCACCTAACTTTTGATTGCATTAAGTTGTTCGGGCTGAAGCTTGCTTTAGTACCAAAAAAGAGTGGAAATGTCACGCTAGCATACTCAACTATAAAGAGGATTTATATTATGAAGAATCGATTCATGGGTAACAAAGCAGTTATCGGGCTATTGGCTGTTCTGATAGCCGGCGTGTCAGGTACTAGCGCCGCGTCAGATGATCATTCAAAAAAAGCTGCGAAAGCCAATAATTATGACGAAATGGTGCTCATACCTGCCGGGAAATTCATCTTCGGAAGTCCAGGCTCAACGAGGGAGATCAGTTTGCCTGATTTTATGATTGATAAGTACGAAGTCACTAATAGACAATATGCCAGGTTCAATTTGGATTACAAATACGAGCCCACTATGGCCAACTTTCCTGCGGTAATGGTTTCTCATGACGATGCCATAAACCATTGCGAAGCACTCGACAAGCGGCTGCCCACGGAACAGGAATGGGAAAAAGCTGCACGAGGTACAGACGGCAGAATTTACCCATGGGGCAACGAATTTGATGTTCATGCTGCTGTTACCAACGAGACTGACTTCGAGGGACATCCGCTTCAACCGCTGGGAGTAGGGACGCACAAAAAAGGACAGAGTCCATACGGTGCCATGGATATGTCCGGCAACGTGTGGGAGTGGACATCCACCTACGAGGAGCGTTACGCCGTTCTCAGGGGTGGCTCGTTTTTTGAGGGCAGAAATCTTGCCAAGACTTACATCAACCTTTTAAGCATACCCAATGACGCCAAAGACTATGTCGGGTTCCGTTGCGTCAAGGACGTCAAAAAACAAAATTAAGAAACGCCGCAAGGCCATTCGTGGTACATATTCCGGAGCAACATGAACACCTGTACTGCTCGAACGTGAAATGGCTCCACCCACTTGGACAGGATTTCGCATTTCTTAAGCGGAAGCCTTGCGGTTAATAACTACGCTGCTTTAGGCTCATTTTCTATTCCAGCTTCGTCGCACAGTCAAAGACTGGAGTCCAGCGTTTCGGTATGCTGGACTCCAGTCTTTTCCTGGCGAATGACGGTCAGTTCCGCCACAGTGGCAGCCCTTCCCTCAGCGCGTTCTGCCCGCGCAATTCGAGTATGCGATCCTGCCAGTAGCGCTGGCTGTTGAACCTCCGAAGTCCACGAAGTGGAAAACGTTTCTCCCCGGTACTCCCTTGCCGCCGTGGCAATCGCCACGCAGTCCACTGTTTTCTCCAAGCGTTTTCAGAAATCTTATCCAACTTTCTGGCCGGATATGCAAAAAATGACAGAATGGTTTTGGACAATAATTTTTTGGAATACACTGAACCATGTCCAAGCTCAGTAAATATCCGTTGATCAAAATACCCAGCGGGGTATGGATACTGGGCTTTGTCAGTCTGCTGATGGATGTCTCATCGGAAATGATCCACAGTTTGTTGCCACTGTTCATGGTCACGGTGCTGGGTGCCAGCGCATTGACGGTGGGTGTGATCGAGGGCATCGCTGAAGCTACGGCGCTAATGGCGAAGGTGTTCTCCGGCGTGTTAAGCGATTATCTGGGCAAGCGCAAAGGGCTGGCAGTGTTCGGCTATGCCTTGGGCGCGTTGACCAAGCCGATGTTCGCGCTGGCCTCGGGTGTGGGCATGGTGTTGAGCGCCCGCTTCCTTGACCGCATCGGCAAGGGAATACGTGGCGCACCGCGTGATGCCCTGCTTGCCGACATCACGCCTCCTGCAATTCGCGGCGCGGCATACGGTCTGCGCCAGGCGCTGGATACGGTGGGCGCGTTCCTCGGGCCGTTGATCGGCGTCGGGTTGATGCTGTGGTGGGCCAACGATTTCCGTGCGGTGTTCTGGGTGGCGTTGATTCCTGGATTACTGGCGGTGGCGCTGTTGTTGTTCGGCGTGCATGAGCCAAAAAGGACGGAAGTGCACCAGCCGATTAATCCGATCAGTCGTGCAAATTTGCGCCGCCTAGACTCAACTTATTGGTGGGTAGTAGGCATCGGTGCGGTGTTCACTCTGGCACGTTTCAGCGAGGCCTTTCTGGTATTGCGGGCCGCGCAGGGTGGCATCGCCATTGCGCTGGTGCCGCTGGTGATGGTGGCAATGAATGTGATCTACGCCGCATCAGCGTACCCCTTCGGCAAGCTTTCCGACAGCATGAGCCATACAAAGTTACTGGCGCTGGGACTGGCGGTATTGATCGCTGCTGATCTGGTGCTGGCAACCGACGACCACTGGACCACGGTGCTGCTCGGCGTCGGCCTGTGGGGCGTACATCTGGGCATCACGCAAGGCTTGTTGGCGCGCATGGTAGCCGATGCGGCACCCGCAGACTTGCGCGGCACAGGCTACGGTTTTTTCAATTTGATAAGCGGGCTGGCGATGCTGGTTGCCAGTGTGCTGGCCGGTTTGCTGTGGGATCGTCTCGGCGCCGCATTCACTTTTTATGCCGGCGCGATGTTTTGCGTGATTGCCGCAATCGGGTTGGCCTGGCAACCGGCCGTTGCGGCGAAATAGATTCATTCAGCGCCTGGTGTCTTTCCCCTGCTGCTTCGGTTTCTCGCTGCGTCGCTTCCATTCCGCATAACAGTCCAGCCCGCAGAAATGCGCAACATAATCTTCGTCCTCAAAACGCTTAGCTTCGGACAGGGGGACTTCTTTCAGGCAGACTTCGCAGGAAACTATTTCGGAAGCTGGGACAGATTGGATCGTCATAGCACACCTCCTTCTGTAGCGTTAACGTGGCAGCAGACTATGCCTATTCAGAACAGGGTGCAAGGGCCTTGCGCAAGCCCTGTGGGTCGGGCTTTAGCCTGACATATTGGAGAAATCTGACGACTTTGTCGGGTTGAAACCCGACCCACCCCATCACAAGCCAACATGCAGTAATCTATTTATTTACATCGTGGCGTAGCGTTTCTTCGCTTCCACCACCTTCACCACATAGCCGCGTGTTTCTTCGTAGGGCAGACTGTTGTGCAGTACAGCAAAGACCTCATCCGGACGCATGGAATTGATTTTGTCCAGCGCATCGCCCTGCCGCGCCCTGCCACTCAACTTGCTGAACGCGCGAAACACATTCGACGGCCCTGTGTTGTAAGCGGCAATGGCACAGTATTCGCGCGCCACCGGGTTGCGGATCTCGCGCAGCGGGCTGTCGTTCAGCAGCACGCCAAGATAAGTCGCGCCCAGCTCGATGTTGTTGTTGGCATCGAACAGGTATTCCTTGCTCGGCATCACATCCTGCCCTTTCGCCTTGCGATAGGCTTCGCGCCCGCCGCTGGACGGCACCAGCTGCATCATGCCGTAGGCCGGTGCGCTGGATACCGCGTAGGGGTTGAACGAGCTTTCGGTCTTGATCACGGCATAGATCAAACTGCGGCCGACTTTGGTATTTTCCGAATGTTCGCGCACAGTGGCCGCATATTGCACCGCGCGCTTGTCGAGGTGGGCGTTGACCATGCGCATCTGCACATACAGCACTTGCTTGCTGCTGCCGTTGGCATCAATGCTGCGCCGCTGCAACTGGTTCACCACCAAATAGTCGGCGTAACGCTCCACATCCTCGCGCGACTTGAGCACGGTGTTGTTCTGGTCCACCACCAGTTCCTGCAGATAGGGTTTGCCGTTGAGCACGATTTCTTTATCGGAGAACAGGTCAACCGCGCCGGGGTCGTCCGGCGTGAGCAGCGCAACCACGGCTGCGTTGCGCAGCTTGTCTTTTACCTTTTCATCGTCCAGATGTTCAATCAGAATAGTGCCCGCGTCGTAATCCACCACCACCCGGTTCTTGTAGTTCTCGGTGTATTTCACGTAGCGCGTGCGACTGGGCAGCGTGCGCGATTCCTGCGTCCCCCACTTTGCGCCGCTTTCTTTCTGGATATTTCCCATCAGCCGATTGAAATCCGCTTTGGCTTCTTTTAGATCGGACAGAATCAGTTGCGGGTTGTATTTGTAGGATGTCACACGCCGATCGGCCATGCTCCGAAGGGCCTGCTTCGGGTCGCTGGCAGTCGCCACCTGCATCATCTGTTGCGTGGAACAGGCAGGCAACGACAGCGCGATTGCAGTCAGTGTCAGCAGCAGAATCTTTTTGCTCATCACACCCCCATTCGTCAAATTCAACGATTTTCCAACCCCTCCCAGCGCGCCATCAATTGCAGCAATGCATCTTCGATCTCGATTGCGCGTTGCTGCAATTGTCTGGCATGGGTCGGATTATCACGGAACAACGCCCCCGAACCAAGTGCCGCCGCGATCTCTTCCTGCTCGCGTTCCAACACTTCGATGCGCTGAGGCATCTCGTCCAGTTCTTTCTGTTCCTTAAAGTTGAGCTTGGGCGATGATTTAGCTTTGTCTGCGATAATTTTGGCAGCGGGTTTCGGTGGCGCAACAACTGGCACTTTCTGGACGGCTGCGAACTTCTGCACCCGCACCCAGTCCTCATAACCACCGACATATTCCACCAGCTTGCCGTCGCCTTCGAAGGCGACCACCTGCGTCACCACGTTGTCGAGAAAAGCCCGGTCGTGGCTGACGAGGAATAGCGTACCGTCGTATTGCGCCAGTAATTCTTCCAGCAACTCCAGTGTCTCAATGTCCAGATCGTTGGTTGGCTCGTCCAGCACCAGCACGTTGGAAGGCCGCGTAAATAGACGCGCCAGCAGCAATCGATTGCGCTCGCCGCCGCTCAACGACTTCACCGGTGAACGCGCGCGTTCCGGCGCGAACAGAAAATCACCGAGGTAGCTGATAACGTGTTTTTTTGCGCCGCCAATTTCGATGAAATCAGAGCCCTGACTGATGGTGTCGGCCAGCGTCGCATTGTCGTCGAGTTGCGCGCGCAACTGGTCAAAATAGGCCACGCTTAATTTGGTGCCCAGCTTCACGGAGCCAGAGTCTGGCGCCAATTCACCGAGAATAATCTTGAGCAGCGTGCTCTTGCCCGCCCCGTTTGGGCCGAGTAAACCGATCTTGTCTCCGCGCTGGATGCGGCAGGAAAAATCGTCCACGACTTTGCGCGCGCCAAATGATTTACTGACGTGATTCAATTCTGCGACCAGTTTGCCGGAGCGCCCGCCAGTCTCCACATTCATTTCGACTTTGCCCAAGGTTTCGCGGCGTGCTGCACGTTCACGGCGCAATTGTTCCAGGCGCCGCACACGGCCCTCGTTACGAACGCCACGCGCCTTGATACCCTGACGTATCCACACTTCTTCCTGTGCCAGCACCTTGTCGAACTTGGCGCTGTGCACCGCCTCGTCCGCCAGCATCAGCTCCTTGGCGCGCACATAAGCCGCAAAATTACCGGGGAAGCTGGCCAGTTTGCCGCGATCCAGTTCGACGATGCGGGTAGAGACATTGTCGAGGAAGCGCCGATCATGGGTCACAAACAGCACACTGCCGCGAAAATTGGTCAGCAAGCCTTCCAGCCACTCGATGGATGCGAAATCCAAGTGGTTGGTCGGCTCGTCGAGGATCAGCACTTCCGGTTCAGCCACCAGCGCCTGGGCCAAGGCTACACGCTTGCGCACCCCGCCGGAGAGCGAGCCAACCAGTGCATCCGGGTCGAGCTCCAGGCGCTGGATAACGGTCTCGATGCGCGCCTGCACCGCCCAACCGTTCTGCGCTTCCAGCGCGGTTTGCAGCGGCTGCATCTCCTCCAGCAACTTCTCGTAATCGGCATCCGGCTCGCCCAATTGATGCGACAGATGGTGGTAGGCACTGATGATTTTCTGCAACTCGCCCAAGCCACGCGCCACCTCATCGAATACCGTCGCCTCCGCATCCAGCACCGGCTCCTGACTGACAAAACAGATGCGCGTGCCGGGTTGCCGCCACAGAATGCCGTCATCAAGGTTGATCTCTCCAGCCAGCACCTTGAGCATGCTGGACTTGCCGCCCCCGTTGCGCCCGATGAGGCCGACGCGCTCACCCTCGTCGAGTTGAAATTCCACGTGATCCAGCAGGGCGACGTGACCGAAGGCGAGACACGCCTTGTCCAGGGTGATATACGGCATTTAACTTTTCTTTTCTGGTGGCAATGAAGATTGATAGATGAACGAGAAGCCGCCGGCAAAGCACCCCAAGGACATATAGCCGAACGCGGTGGTGAAATTATCCAGCACCAGATACGTATTGAAATTTTCGACGCCGGGTGCGAATAAATGGAACATAAACAGTGTGGCGGCCATCACGTTACCAACCAGCACCAGACGATGCCCAAATCGATAGCCGATGCCTTCCGGTTTGCCTTGCGGCGGTAGCTCGCCGCGAAAATGCCACACCAGATACACCACCAGAAACAACAACAAGGCGCCAACCAGCCGCCCCGGAATATCGCCTTCGGTCGTCGCCACACCCAATGTTTCGAGCAGCATGCGCCCGGCGGCGGCCACCCAGCCCATGGCTATCGTTTGCGGCATAAAGAACCATGCCGCGAACACGTTTATTATCGGGTATCTCACGTATTGCCTTTGAATGAACTGCTGCAAATCTTCGATGATTTCAGCCGGGTGCCGCACCGAGCAAGATCAACCATTTTATTTTTTACTCCTTGCCAGCACCTGCGGGGGCGCGATTTTACGTTAGAATGCGCGCCGTTGCCCTGGTAGTTAAATGGATATAACAAGCCCCTCCTAAGGGCTAGTTACAGGTTCGATTCCCGTCCAGGGTACCAATCAGTCATTTCACCGAGACTCGCGCCGCACCCGGCACGATTTTCCCGATCACCGCCACCTGCTCAAAACCTGCGGCGCGGAATTTCGCCAAAATCTCCTCTGCTGTTTCCGGACTAACTGACACCAGCAGGCCACCGCTGGTCTGCACATCGGCCAACAGCCGGCGTTGCCACGCTGCCAGATATGCCGCGAAATCCACCTCATGTCCGTAGCTTGCGAGGTTGCGGTCTATCGCACCCGGGCCGATACCCTGTTGCACCAAGGGAAGTGCTTCAGACAGCACAGGTACTTGATCGAACTTCACTTCAGCAGCCAAGCCGGAACCGTGACATATCTCCAGTAAATGTCCCAGCAAGCCGAAGCCTGTCACATCCGTCATCGCATGGACACCGTCGATAGCCGCAATGGTGCTGCCGACCTTGTTTAATTTTGTCGTGGTCTCGACAAGTTGTTGGTAACCCGCCTCGGACAACATCTCCTTCTTCAAGGCTGCGGCCAGCACGCCGACACCCAGCCCTTTGCCAAGGATGAGCAGATCACCCGCCTGCGCTGCGCTGTTCTTCTTCAACCGATCCGGGTGCACGACCCCTAATGCAACCAAACCATAGATAGGCTCCTGCGAATCGATGGAGTGCCCACCCGCAATCGGGATGCCCGCATCACGGCATACCGCTTCGCCCCCCTGCAAGATGGAGCGGATGGTTGCCGGCGATAGCTTGTCGATGGGCATACCGACAATAGCCAGCGCCATGATCGGCGTGCCACCCATGGCGTAGATGTCGGAGATGGCGTTGGTCGCCGCGATGCGCCCGAAGTCGAACGGATCATCGACGATGGGCATGAAAAAATCGGTGGTGGCGATGATAGCCTGCTCGTCGTTCAGGCGATACACTGCCGCATCGTCGCTGGTCTCGGTACCGACCAGCAGGTCGGGAAACGGCAATTTCTGTTTTGCCTCGCCCAGAATCTCGCGCAATAAGCCCGGCGCGATTTTGCAGCCGCATCCACCGCCGTGCGACAATCGGGTCAGTTTCACTTCGGACATCGCTACTCCATTTCAACATGCTATTCAGAACCGCAAACCTAACACAGCTCGACCAGTTTGACGAAATCATCGACGTGCGTACACCCGCCGAGTTCGCCGACGACCACATTCCCGGCGCGATCAACTGCCCGGTGCTATCCGATGAGGAGCGCATCACGGTGGGCACTTTGTACAAGCAATTATCCCCCTTCGAGGCGCGCAAGGTGGGCGCAGCACTGGTGGCAAAGAATATCGCGCACCACATCGAGACGCGCTTCCACACACACCCGAAATCATGGAAACCACTAATCTATTGCTGGCGCGGCGGCCAGCGCAGCGGCGCGATGAGCATCATCCTCAGCCAGATCGGCTGGGCGGCGCACAAACTGGAAGGCGGCTACAAGACCTACCGCCGCGATGTGCTGGATAAACTTGAAACCTTGCCCGGCACATTCAATTACCGTGTGATCTGTGGCGCGACCGGTTCGGGCAAGAGCCGTTTGCTTGATGCATTGGCCGCGCAAGGGGCGCAGGTGCTTGATCTGGAAGCGCTGGCGCAGCATCATGGCTCGGTACTGGGCGAATGGAAGCGGGCGCAACCCTCGCAAAAATGGTTTGAAACACAGTTACTGCAAACTTTGCAGGGATTCGATCCTGCGCAGCCCGTTTTTGTCGAAGCCGAGAGCAATAAGATCGGGCGCATCAGCCTGCCCACTGCGCTGGTGGGCACCATGCATCAAAGTGCATGCGTATCGCTTGACACTGCGCGCGAGGCGCGTATCGCGCTGCTGCTGGAAGAGTATCACCACTTCCTCGATGCACCCGACACGCTGATCGCGCGTCTGCAGGCGCTGCACACGTTCCATGGCGCCAAGCAACTGCAACACTGGAACGAACTGATACGGGACGGCGAGTTCCACACGCTGGTGGATGAGTTGCTGGTGCTGCATTACGACCCCAGCTATCTGCGCTCACAAGCGAATCACTTCGTCGAGTTACCCCGCGCACGTATCATCTCGATCAGCGATGCTTCGTCGGGGAAGATGCGCGAGGTCGCGCGCAGTTTGCTTGTGTAGGTCGGGTTTCAAACCGACATGTCGGACTGAAGTCCGACCTACATTAGCGCTTCAGGAAGAAACCGGCACCCGCAGTGCCAGCGCGCACAGTAATTCGTAGCTGATGGTGCCGGCCGCACGCGCAACTTCATCCACCGGCATCCCCTCGCCCCACAACACCACACGGCTGCCAACCTTTGCATCGGGCAGCCCAGTCAAATCGACCGCCAGCATGTCCATTGAGACCCGCCCCAGGGTGCGCGTGCGTTGCCCGTCAACAAGAATGGGCGTGCCGCTTGGTGCGTGGCGGGGATAACCGTCGGCATAACCGCAGGCGACCGTGCCGATGCGCATCGCCCGCTCGGCGCGGAAAGTCGCACCATAGCCGACCGCATCGCCCGCTTGCAGGTGCTGGATCGAGATGATCTCGCTGCTCAAGGTCATCACCGGTTGCAAGCCCAATTGCTGCGCGCTGACATCGGCGAACGGCGAGCTGCCGTAGAGCATGATGCCGGGGCGCACCCAGTCGCCGTGGGTCTGCGGATGACGCAGGAGGGCGGCGGAATTTGCCAGCGAACAGGGTAAACGCTGTGTGCCCGCCAGTTGTTTGAACACCTCGTGCTGGGCGTCGATGCCCACTGCCTCGTCCGCCTGCGCGAAATGGGTCATCAGCGTGGTGTCGCACACGGCGCGATGCGATTTCAGTTTCTCCAGAACGGCAGAAAATTCTGCCGGCCCGAAGCCGAGCCGGTTCATGCCGCTGTTGAGCTTGAGCCAGACCGACAGCCCATGGCGGCGCGGGTAGGCGTCCAGCCAGTCCAGTTGGTGCTGGCTATGGATGACGCTGGTCAATTCGTATTCGGCGAGGAGCGGCAATTCGTCGCGCGAAAAAAATCCCTCCAGCAGCAGAATGGGCTGACGAAAACCCGCTTCGCGCAGTTGCACCGCATCGCGCACGTCGAGCAGAGCGAAACCGTCGGCATCGCGCAGCGCATCTGCCGCCCGCAACAGACCATGACCGTAGGCGTTCGCTTTAATGACCGCCATCACGCGCGCGGCGGTGGCGCGCCGCGCAACGTGCAGGTTGTTGTTCAATGCAGAAAGGTCGATGTGGGCCTGGATAGGACGGGACATGAAGTTTGCAGGGCGGCGATTAAAGTCGGACGAATGATAGCAGCCCTCATCTCCGACTCGCTCTGAAAATGAACAGACTGCAAAGAGAATTTAATCAACATAAGAGATATTTCATGTTATAAAACGCCGCCCATACCGCTCAACCAATTATCCAACAACGTGAAACGCGGCTTCTACATCATCCTTGCGGCGCAGTTCTTTTGGTTCCGGCCAGAATACAAAACATTCTTTAACGTGCTGCGCACGTTAGCCTCCGCCGAAAGAACATGAAACGCGGCTTTTACATCATCCTTGCGGCGCAGTTCTTTTCCGCGCTCGCCGACAATGCCCTGCTGTTCGCCGCTATTGCTCTCCTCAAACAAGTTCACGCCCCAAGCTGGCACACGCCGGTGCTGCAACAGGCGTTCATTCTCTCTTTCATCTTCCTCGCGCCCTTCGTCGGCGCCTTCGCCGACTCGCTGCCCAAGGGTCGCGTGATGCTGATCAGCAATGCGATCAAGATGACGGGCTGTCTGGCGATGCTGGTCGGCATCAATCCCCTGCTCGCCTATGGCATGGCCGGTTTCGGTGCGGCGGCCTACTCGCCCGCCAAGTACGGCATCCTCACCGAATATCTGCCGCCGGAACGACTGGTATGGGCAAACAGCTGGATGGAGGGTCTGACCGTGGCCGCCATCATCCTGGGCGCCGTGGCTGGCGGCATGCTGGTCACGCCCGCCACCGCCCACGTGATTATGCACGCCATGCACATCCCCGCCATGGTCACCCCGCCGGAACTGGCCATCTTCATCACCTTCCTGATTTATCTGGTCGCGGCACTGTTCAACCTTTACATCCCGCTGGTGCCGATCGAACACAAACCGTTGTCGCGCAGCCCGCTGTTCCTGTTGCGGGATTTCTGGCACTGCTTCACGCTTTTGTGGAAAGACCCGTTAGGCCAAGTTTCACTGGCGGTGACTACCCTGTTCTGGGGCGACGTTGCGCCTGCTGGTGCTGGCTTGGGCCGCTGTCGTACTGCATTACGACATCGGCGCAGCAGCCAAGCTCACGGCCTGGGTCGCGGTCGGTATCGCCATCGGCGCTATCCTTGCGGCACGCTTCGTCAAGCTGGAACATGCGGTGAAAGTCATTCCAATAGGTATCGGCATGGGTGTGCTGGTACTGGCCATGATGCTCGTCACCAGCCCCCTGGTCGCCATCCTGCTGCTGATCGGTATCGGCATCATGGCCGGCTTCTTCGTGGTGCCGATGAACGCCCTGCTTCAGCACCGCGGCCACCTGCTGATGGGTGCGGGCCGCTCCATTGCGGTACAGAACTTCAACGAGAACATCAGTATCTTCCTGATGCTGGCTTTGTACGCCCTGATGGTCAAACTCGACTGGTCGATCTACGTCATTATTTTCGTGTTTGGCGCACTGCTGATCAGCATCATGTCCTGGCTTTACCGGAAACATGGACACGACCAGGATACAGGCCATATCTAGGCTGCACGCCAAGATCGGTCGCATAAAGGGCTTGCCCCTCATGCCCCGGCAAAGGTTCCGGTATCACGCCACCACTGAGGAGTTCACCATGGCCCACCGCTTAACCACTCTCATCTGCGCCATATTCCTATTCAGCGCATGTGGTCCAAACGAAAACCCACCGCCCGCGCCCAAACTGTTCGAGGAACAGCGCGACGCGCTCGACAAGGCCAAGGCCGTGGACGCAGAACAACAGAAACTGGCCGAGGAACGGCGGAAGGCGATTGAGCAGCAGACGCAGGGTAACTAAAACGATTCGCTGCAATCAGTGACTGTCGCCCCCATTGCCGCAGCTTCTTATCCTTTGTCGAACTCCATCACCCCGCCCTTGCAATCTGCATTGAGTGTGTCCTTCGCGGCAAAGTGTCCTTTCAGTGTCTGCATCTCAAGCATGAAGGGGAGCGGGTTAGAGCTGGCTGATGGTGCGGGATGCCGCAGCAGCCCGATAATGTAAATCTGCTTAAGGATGAAAAGAATCACCCACTGGTTCGTGATAATCCTGTTTCTGCCAGATTTGTTTCTCTATACTGTTGCCGTGAACAAGGAAGATATAAAACTAACATCTGCCGTTGAGCGTCCGCCCAAGCTCGTTTTGCGCCAGTTGTTCAAGACGACCGAAGGGCGCATCTTGCTGCTTGGTATTGCTATCGCACTGGCCGGTCTCATTGTCATGGGGCTGGTCGCTTTTTGTTCGCCGCAAACCTCAAGCATGATGGGCGCCATGAGCTTCACCAATCTGGTCTTTGGCACGATCGTGTCCATGTCCATAGGCTATGCCGCCGGTTACGGCCACGCCCTCGTGATACCGGTGAATATATGGGTGGAGACCGTGATGGTGTTGTTGTTTTATCCCGTGTTTGTGTTAAGCATGCACAAGTTGGTGGAGTTTCCAAGATTGGGGCACTTTCTTGCGCGCACGCAGGCAGCTGCCGAGCGCCACCATGACAAGGTGCGCCGTTACGGTATCGCCGGGCTGTTTATCTTCGTCTGGTTCCCATTCTGGATGACGGGGCCGGTGGTGGGCAGTGCTATCGGTTACCTGCTTGGTTTACCCGCTTGGTTGACGCTGTCGGTCGTGCTCGCAGGCACCTACGTCGCCATGGTGGGTTGGGCCTATTTACTGTTCGGCCTCTATACCCGCGCCGCCGTCTTCGGTCTCTGGGCACCCATACTTATTATTGGCCTTATCATCCTTGTTATTCTCGCCATCTACCTGCTCGATCGGCGCGGAAGAAATCGCAAACTAAAAGAGTCGGTGTGATTAACATTTACCTGTCAGTCAGCGTACCCCGCTCGAGATTCGTCACGTCCGGCAGCCATTGCTGGTGGAAGTGCGGCATATCCACCGCCGAGCTAACGCAACATCGTCAATAACAGCCAGGACGTGTAAGCCACATAAGAGAGCAGCAGGATGCCGCCTTCCGGACGACTGATTCGGTGCGGCCCGCGAAAGCCGTAGCAGAAGACGAACAGCGAAACGGTCAACGCGGCCATCACCAGCATGTCGCGCGAGAAGACTTCCGTCCCTGCCGGGATTGGCCCGATCACCCCCGCGATGCCCACCACCGCCAACGTGTTGAACAGGTTGGAACCGAGCACATTACCCAATGCGATGTCGTGCTCTCCCTTGCGCGAGGCGATGATGGATGAAGCCAGTTCCGGCAGCGAAGTGCCGACCGCGACGATAGTCAGGCCGATGACCAGATCGCTGATGCCGAAGCCCTGTGCGATCTCCACCGCGCCCCAGACCAGAATGCGCGAGCTGACAATCAGAAACACCAGACCAACCACCAGCCAGAAAATCGATCGGCGCAGCGGCATGGTATGCGCCTGCAACTCCTGCTCGAACTCGATACCCAGCACATCGCCGTTCTTGCGCGTACCTTGCCAGATGCTCCAGCCCATCACCAAGGCGAAGACCCCCAGCAGCACCCATGCATCGATACGGCTGATCTCGCCGTCCCACACCTGCCAGGCCGCCAGCACGGTGACCGCGACCAGCAGCGGCAATTCCTTGCGCAACACGCGCGAATGGACGACGACGGGACTGATCAGCGCGGTCAAACCGAGAATGAGCGCGATGTTGGCGATGTTCGAACCATAGGCATTGCCCAGCGCGATACCGGAATTGCCCTGCGCAGCCGCCAGCGCAGAGACCGTCATCTCCGGCGCCGAGGTGCCGAAGCCCACGATCACCATGCCGATCAGCAGCGGCGACATACTGAAATACCGCGCGGCGGATGCGGCCCCCGCCACGAATCGGTCGGCACTCCAGACCAGAATCACCAAACCGAGAATGACTGCAAGTAAAGCCGTAAGCATCTGATTTCCTCTTCACTCAAATATTCGCAGCGTACCGGCGCTGCCCGAAACGTATTCGTGCACACGCTATTTTGCTTTTGCGAGTGCTGCCAGCGCCTCTGCCGCGATCTCGCGCACTTCCTCGCTGGCATCGTCGAGGCAGGCCGCGACAGGGGCGCAGGCTGCCGCGCTGCCGGTGAGACCGAGCAAATGGCAGGCATCGGTACGCACACGATGATCGGCATGGCGGGATAGCTCTCCCAGCTGCGGCAACAGCCGCTGCAACTCCGGCGTATTGGCATAGGCTTCCAGCAATGCACTCACGCCGAGTCGCACTTCGAGATTGGCCGTGGGATCGGCAACGATGGCGAGCAGCGGCTTGAGGCGTAGCGTGTCGGCATGGATGAATGCGCTGGCATGCGCATAGCCGCCCTCATGCAACAAGTGTGCCACATAATGCGCCGTACCCTCTTCGCCCTGCGCCCACGCGGCCCACCGGCGCAGCTCGGCGGCACTGTGCGCGCCGGTGAGCGTAAACGGCCCCAGCTTCAGCCAGGGCGCGGCGCGCACGCCATGTTCCGCTGCAAGATCGGGCTGCTCGGTCGCGTCCACTACCGTCACGGTGCCGATCAACGCCTGCTTCTTCAACTCCTCCAGCCCGCGCTTCACCGTCGCGCAATATGGACAGCCGGGTGTGACGAACAGCAAGGCATCTGGCGCGGAAACCGTCATACCGTACCCCGCATCTCGAATCCCGCATAACTGCCGCTGCCCGGCTCGATCACCACGCGCGACACCTCGGCCAGCTGCGGCCCGCGCTGCGCCCAGCGCACCAATTCATCTACCGCCGTAGCTTCGCCCTGCACCATTGCCCCCACCGTGCCGTCGTTGCGATTGCGCACCCAGCCGTTGACGCCTAACTTCTCCGCCTCGCGCCGCATTGAGTCGCGATACCACACGCCCTGCACGCGGCCATGTATCACCAGATGCAGCGTCTTCACCGGCTCGTTCATGTAATCACTCCCCCTGCACCGTCACCACGATGCGCCGACTGCCGCCGTGGTTGCGGTGTTCGCACAGATAGATTCCCTGCCACGTCCCCAACGCGGGGTGGCCATTGTTGATCGGGATATTCAGGCTGCTGCCGAGCAAGCTGGATTTGATGTGCGCAGGCAGATCGTCCGCACCTTCGTCCTGATGACGGTAATATGGCTCGTCTTCCGGCACCGCACGGTTGAAGTAACGCTCGAAATCCAGCCGCACTGTCGGGTCGGCATTCTCGTTCAATGTCAGCGATGCCGAAGTGTGCAGGATGAAGACATTCATCATGCCAACCTTGAAATCGCGCAGCTCCGGCAGTTCGCGCAGCACTTCGTCGGTGATCAGATGAAAGCCGCGCGGCCTGGGTTGAAGTCGTATCTCTTTTTGCAGCCACATGGTGAGAGAGTTTTGTGAATAAACCGGATTGGATTATCTTATAAAAGTTGCACCTCAGAGTTGAATCCGCCATCCGAATTTGCGAGCATCCGGAAAATAAAAGGGGCAGCATCGGAATACTTTCCAGATGCTACACACCAAGCATTCTGCGCGTCAGCAGTGTCTGCATATCGCGCCGGCCATCTGCAATGATGTAGACAATCACTTGTTTACCGCTGACCCGATAGATGAGCCGGTAGGGTTTGAAATGCGCCTGACGATATTCGCGGATGCCAAGGGTGAGTAGTTCTTTTGGATAGGAGCCGCGCTCGGGAAATGCCGCCAATGTCTCTGCCACTTCCATCAATTTATCCGGCACGTAATCGGCGTTGGCCTGCGTGTCGTTTTCGGCGATGTAATCATAGATCGCTTCAAGATCGCGCTCCGCGCCCTGCGTGAGCAGTACTTTGTAGCTCATTTTCAGGGATCACTTTTCCGCGATCTTTTTGGAGCGAAGGCGGCGGGCAACATTTGCGATGGGTGTGGTCTTGCCTGCTGCGATTTCCTGATTACCCAGTGCCAGTATTTTCAGGAGCGCCAATGTTTCCTGCGTGTTCTCATAGGTGGCGATGTCTTGCATGACCGCCCTTGCTTCCCCGTTTTGGATGATCAGGAAGGGTTCGCGGTTTTCCGACAGGTTATGGAGTACTTCGGCGGCATTGGCCTTGAGATAGCTAATGGGTTTGATATTTGCCGGGCGCATGATGGTTTCCTCGAAATAATTCAGACCGAATATAGTCTTTTAATGGTCTTGCGGCAAGTTTGCCATGCGACCCCAATTGGGCAATACCGCTGGTTGGGTTAAAATGGTTACAGATTCTCCGTCATTGCATTCAAATCCACTTTAACTCTCACTCCCCACTCTCCCATGCGTATTGCACAGCTTCGCCAACGCCTGCGCAATCTCGGTGCCAAGCCGTGCCACGAAGATCGTCTGCTGCGCGGCTGGAGTCAGGTCTGCTCGTACGATAGAGCGCACAGCTTTGCAGAGACTTTCTTTCCGCTCGCGCTGCGCAATGAGTTGCCCGCCATTGAAGCTGAGTTGAATGGATTGGCGCACCTGCGCAGTGAACATCCTGCGGGTGAAGGCATCGCACGGCTGTTGGTTGAACTGGCCGATGGCCAGATGGTGGAGAGCGTGCTGCTGCCGCGTGGCGGCCTGTGCGTATCGACGCAGGTGGGCTGTGCTGTGGGGTGTGTGTTCTGCATGAGCGGCCGCGCCGGCTTGCTGCGCCAGCTCGGCAGCGCCGAGATCGTCGCCCAAGTGGTGCTCGCGCGTCGTCGCCGCGCAGTGAGTAAGGTGGTTTTTATGGGCATGGGCGAACCGGCTCACAATCTCGACAACGTGCTCGAAGCGATTGAGCTGCTTGGCACACAAGGCAACATCGGCCACAAGAATCTGGTCTTCTCCACGGTCGGCGACCTGCGCGTGTTTGAGCGTCTGCCGATGGAAACAGTCAAGCCGGCGCTCGCCATTTCACTGCACACCACCGATGCGACACTGCGCGCCAGATTGCTGCCTCGTGCACCGCAGGTCGCTGTCGAAGAGCTGATTGAACGCGCCGAAGTGTATGCGCGCGCCACCGGCTATCCGGTTCAATATCAATGGACGTTGCTCGAGGGCGTCAACGACAGCGATGCCGAGCTGGAGAGGATAGCCCAGCTCCTCTCCGGGAAATACGCCGTCATGAACTTCATCCGCTTCAACGCAGTCGACGGACTCGACTCTCGCCGCCCCTCATCAGAACGAACTGCGGTTATGGTGCACACCCTGCATCGGCATGGCATCCTCGCCAGAATACGCAATTCAGCAGGGCAGGAGATCGAAGGGGCGTGCGGGCAGTTGAGGGCAAGGGCAGTAAAGCCAGGGCAGCCCCACGTTAGCACCCTCGACCTGCCTGTTTCGACTCGGTAGGCACGTTCAAACCCCGAGCTAAAAGACCGGAGCAAAAAGATCTTGCATGCGCTGTGGAAATGGGTTGATAATGTCCGCGAAGTTTGAGTAAAGCAGTTCATAAAAGGCAAACCTATTGAAAAGTAGGGGCGCAAAGTTTCCGGTCTAAGGAGCCCAGAAAGCTCTACGACAGCGGGACTGCCGGTAGCCACATCACCCCGTAGAGTGGTTTCCGTTAGCCCCCAGCATCGTCCACCCGATACCTTGCCACCCCTTTTCCGATAGCGTATGCGGAAACGGAGGGTCGTATGCAATTCAACATCAAGAGCAGCGAAGTGTGGCTTTTGCTGATCGTTTCGCTGATGGCGCTCGTCGCCAATCTCCCTGCCAAGATGATCGGCAATGTGGTCGAGCGCGACCTGTTGCTGATCGCGCTGGTGGTGACCGTTTTCATTTCACTGTTCCGCTATCTCAGGCTGATGCTGTTCCTCACGGTCTCGGTGCTGGCCATTGGTGCCAACCTGCCGGATCAACTGGCCGATCAGCTCGGCATCAGCCGGACAGCCATGATCATAGCCTCCGGCGCGCTGGTGGTCTTGTCGTTGTTGTACAAGCTGTATTACCAAAGGAAACCGGATTACCAAAGAAAGCCGGAGAACGAGGCGCCAGATGAAAATGAATTCGAAGCAACATTGGAAGTGCCAGAGGCAGTCAGCCATTTCCGCGACACCTTTGAATCAAGGTTCTCTGTCCTCTCCGCCATCATGAAGGGGGATTTTGCCGCATTGCACCAATTGCTCATCTCCGATGTGGAAGTCAATTTCAGCCAAGAGGGGCATATCCCGATCTTCCTCGCTGTCGAGAAGGGCGGTGTCGATATCGTTCTGCTGTTGCTGATCCATGGCGCGAAGCTCAGGATAAAGAACCAGCATGGATTGACGCCCATCGATCTGGCGTTGAAGCTCCGGTTCGCACGTATCGCAAAGATCCTCCATTACGCCGACACGCAGAACATGGCCATCCAGAACCGGGCTATCTATTCCTCCCAACAGACAAGGAAGATGGCTGTGCTGTTCGCCGACATTTGCGGAAGCACAGCCCTATATGACCAACTGGGGAACGAGACTGCGCTGAACATGATCACGCGTACCCTGAATCTCCTGAAACAGGAGGCCGCCACGTACAAAGGCACCCTGATCAAGACGATCGGGGACGAGATCATGTGCACTTTCCCGAACGCCCAGCGGGCGGCCCAGGCAGCCCGAGCCATGCATCTTGCGGTCGATGCGAAGAAGCCTGGCGGCGAGCATCCCATCGCGATCCGCATCGGCCTCCATTTCGGCGATGTCATCCTCAAGGCCAACGATGTGTTCGGCGATACCGTGAATGTTGCCGCCCGCATCGCATCGATCACGAGGGCGCGGCAGACGATGACCACGCAGGAGGTCATCGATGCCCTCCCCGCGGATCTCGGTCACAAGGCGGTTCCCATTACCCGTGCGTCGTTCCCCGGCAAGCAGGATACAGTGGAGGTGTTCCAGCTCCTTTGGGGGCCGGAAGATTCGACGTCGATCAGAATCGGCGATTCATCATTACAAAATCAGAAAACGGACGGCGAACGATCATCCGACATACAGCATAACCACCAGCCTGCACAACGGATCGGCCATGCTGGAGTGGCCGCGGTCATCTAAGTAGCGCAACCAGGGGTAACCTCGCAATACTTTCAATGAAATGCCCGGCATCACCGGGCTTATTCATTAACGAATCTTTGGACGAATGGAAGCGTTCCAGCGCACATACGGCGAGCCATTCGAGATGCCGGACGACTTGGCGATATTGAAACTGATCAGCGGCCTCAACCCGCCGCAGTCGGTTATCTTCCGCTCCAACCATGCCTCCAATGCGCTGGCGCTCGCCGTGAACCTGCCCAAAGACAAAGAGAAACTGCTGCTGCAACTGCGGGAGGCGATGGCTGGCCATCGCCCGCTGCGGCTGTATCACCTGCGCGGGCTATGAGGAGATAGTGCAGAATAGAATAACCAGCACGGGGGTATATTGCTCGGCATAGAATTCAACCCCAACCCGTTTAATTCCAGTAAAGTTATTTCCTGCAATTCACACCGGTATATATCCATGGACACAGAAGAGTTAAGCAAAGAACAACGCATCCTGCGCCTGATGCGCAAGACCCTGGGCAACGTCGTCAGAGACGTCACACCGCTCGGCGGACGCCCCAACCCGCTGACGGAAAGCACCATCCATGACATCAAGAATTGTTTTGGATTGATTTCGGACCGAGAAAAAGAGTTGGCCGAAGCACTCAACTTCGATCAAGCCAAACCCTATTACGCAGACGGCGAGCTACCGAATGCGAAAGTTATCAGCATCGTCAAACCGCCCAAAGAGTAGTTCAAGGCTGGTAACGAAGGAGATGATTTAAAATTAAGTGACCCCCGGCAAAGCCGGGGGTTTATTTATGTTAGCCCCTCAAAGGGGCAAAAACGTGATGCGCCTGAAGGCGCTGGCTCACATGCCTAACTTGAGCTGGTCGTAATGAGCATCTTCTTTGTCTTGATTTCTGACGTATGCCCTAACCACCTCTTCGTCGAGTCCAATCGTGGTTACAAAATATCCCCTCGCCCAAAAATTCTCTCCTGTGAAATTCTTGGTCTTCCCCGCAAATCATCTCGCTATCGATATCGCACTCTTTCCTTTGATATAGCCAACTACATACGATACTGAATGCTTCGGCGGAATGCTGATGCAGATATGTACATGATCCCCCATCAAATGCCCTTCTACTATCTGACATTCCTTTTGTTCCGCCAACTCTCGCAGTATCTCGCCGAGATGTTTTCGGATCGCTCCAAATATCATTTTCTTCCGTCTCTTCGGGATAAAGACCACGTGATATTTGCAATCCCACTTCGTGTGACAAAGACTCTGGTACTCTTTCATTTGATTCTCCTAACTTTTGATAGAGTCAGAAGAATCAGGCAGACCGTAGCGCTCGGTCAAACCTTGTGAGTCCCCCGGCTAAGCCGGGGGATTACCTTATTTATTTATGCTCTATCCCCAATCGCAGCACCGTAGCGCTTTGC
>Ga0210050_1000872_pt1 | contig 35979 bp, 32 predicted proteins | sample CryGey132114_all_FD_185463 | JGI IMG/M metagenome (GOLD analysis project Ga0210050, IMG submission 185463) | Groundwater microbial communities from aquifer - Crystal Geyser CG22_combo_CG10-13_8/21/14_all (SPAdes) (version 2) | ecosystem: Environmental > Aquatic > Deep subsurface > Groundwater ... | reverse complement strand
CCCGCAGATTGGCCGGGACGAGATCGGCATCCAGCAGCAAGTCGGCTTCCACCTTGCCGTCCAGATAGTGCAGGACGATGGTGGTCGAGGCAGACAGCTCGTAGCCCAGCCGTTTATACAGATGCGCCAGCAACAGATGGCGCTGCGGCAGGCGCGCGTTGGGTTTGGTCTGCATGTCGTCTTCCGGATCGATATGTACCATCACGTCCATCACGTGATGGTGTTTCAACACCGCACTGCGTGCCGCTTCGGCGATGTAATGCCCTTCCGACACGCTGATGCGCGGATCGACGATGATATGCGCATCGACCAGCGCGTTATCCGCCATCTTGCGTGTGCGCAATTCGTGCAATCCCATTACGCCGGGTACCGCTTTCAGCGTGTTACGAATGGCGCGCACCGCGTCCTCATCCAGTCCGGTATCCACCAGCTCCAGCAGCGCATCGCGGGCGAACTGGATGCCCATGTAGGCGATCATCACACCGACCACGCCGGCCGCGACCAGATCGAGGAAGGTATAGCCCATCAGATTGCCGATGATGCCGACAATGACCACCAGCGAAGAGGCGGCATCCGAACGGGCATGCCAGGCGTTCGCCACCAGCATCTGCGAGCGCACGCGCTGCGCCACCGCCAGCATGTAGCGGAACATGCATTCTTTCGCGGCGAGTGCAATGACGGCGACCCACAAGGTATAAGGATGGACGGCATGGATCAGTTCCGGGTGCTGCAAACGCATCCCGGTAGCGATGAGCAAGCCAACACCGAGCGCGGCCAGGCTGGCGCCGAGAATCAGCGAAGCCGCCGTCTCGATCCGCGCATGGCCGTAGGGATGATTGGCATCGGCATGTTTGTTGCCGTGGCGGTTGGCAAACAGCACCAGCACATCCGACAGCAAGTCGGCGAATGAATGCAGGCCATCCGCCATCAGCGATTGCGACTTGCCGAAGAAACCGGCAGTGACTTGCAAAATGGACAGCGCCAGGTTGATCAGGATGCTCACCCGCGTGCTCTTGCGCGCTGCGGCAAAGCGCACCGGATGCGCCGGCTCGAAGACGGCGGATCGATCAAGCGCAGCACTGTGCGTGTGATTTTTCATCGGTGATGAGATAGTATTGGGCCGGGTGCGCAGGATAGCACCGGACATATATCAGATTAAAGACAGGTCAGAAAAAATGGGAAAAATAACCGCAATATTGAAATCCGCGCAACAACGCGCAAAAGAATCAAATTTGCCCTATGAGGGCGCGCTGACCCCGGAGGAGGCCTATGAAATCTGGCAGGCTGCACCCGGCGCGAAGCTGGTGGACGTGCGCACCCGCGCCGAAATCGATTGGGTCGGGCGCGTCCCCGGCGCGATTGAGATCGAGTGGATGAGCTACCCCGGCATGAACCTGAATCCGAATTTCATGGCTGCTCTCAAACAGCAAGTGGATAAAGAATCTCTCGTACTCTTCCTCTGTCGCAGCGGGCACCGTTCACATACGACCGCCATGGTCGCAACGCAGGCAGGCTACACCGATTGCTACAATATCCTCGAAGGCTTCGAGGGCGACAAGAACGCTGACAATCAACGCAATATCTTCAACGGCTGGCGCGCATTGGGTCTGCCGTGGGAGCAAAGTTAATCCCGGTTAATCCAGCAGCCACCTCTTGCAGCGAGGGATACGTTTGGTTCTGCGCATTTTGGGTTCGATTGCGCTGTCGGACTGAAGTCCGACCTACAAAACCTGCTGCCCGTGGGTCGGGTTTCAACCCGACATGTTGGGCAAAGCCCAACCTGCATTGGCCCGCTAATTACCCCGCTGACCAGTTCACCGCGCCGCTGTAGGCCGTGGCCAGTACGATCAGGCCGAACACGATACGGTACCAGGCGAACACGGTGAAATCGTGGCGGCTGATGTAACGCAATAATCCGCGCACCGCAATGAAGGCGCTGATGAACGACGCCACTGAGCCGACCAGAAAGATACCGAAGTCGTCCGCGTGGAAGCCGTGCCGGTATTTCACGACTTCGTACATCGTCGCGGCAGTCAGGGTGGGAATGGCGAGGAAGAACGAGAACTCGGTTGCCGCCTTGCGCGACAGCCCGAAGAACAAACCGCCGATAATGGTCGAACCGGAACGCGACGTGCCGGGAATCAGTGCCAGCGCCTGGGCCAGCCCCATCTTCAGCGCGTCTTTCCAGTGCATGTCATCCACGCTTTGAATGTGTTCCGAGTGCTGCCGTTTCTCCGCCCACAAAATGATGATGCCGCCGATGATGAAGGCGAGGGCGACGGGAACGGGTGAGAACAAGTGGGCCTTGATGGCCTTGCCGAACAACAGGCCGAGTATCGCCAAGGGCAGAAAGGCGATGAAAAGATTAACCACAAAGCGCTGCGCCTGTTCCTGCTTGTGCAGCAATCCCGACGTGACCGAAGCAAGCTTCGCGCGGTACTCCCAGCACACCGCAAGGATAGCGGCAAACTGGATGACGATCTCGAACACCTTGCCGCGTTCGTCGTTGAAATCCAGCAAATCCCCGACAAGAATCAAGTGTCCGGTCGACGAAATGGGCAGGAATTCGGTCAGGCCCTCCACGATGCCGAGGATGGCAGCCTTGAGCAACAAAATAATATCCATGAGAAGTTTGTCATTCCCGCGCAGGCGGGAATCCAGTCGTTGGAAAAGTGGCGAGTCGCAGATTCACCGCGCGCCGTTCTGCTTCGCCCATCTCCACCCAGCGCATGACCTTGGCGGAAATGGATATCAAAACGGGCATGGCGCGATTATACCTGCCAGCGGGGCGCTGGTCGGCGGCAAGCAATTGCGCCACAATGCGCGCCATCGTCGGCAACCGTCCCACAACGCAAATGAACCTGATTTCCAATCCGCTCCTGATCACGGCGTTGATGCTGGCCGTCTCCAATCTGTTCATGACCTTTGCCTGGTATGGCCATCTGAAGAATCTGGCGACCTCGCCCTGGTGTGTCGCGGCGCTGGTGAGCTGGGGCATCGCGCTGTTCGAATACCTGATTCAGGTGCCGGCCAACCGCATCGGCTACACGCAGTTGAGTCTCGGCCAGCTCAAAATCCTGCAGGAAGTCATTACGCTATCCATCTTCGTGCCGTTCGCCGTGCTATACATGAACCAACCGCTGAAGCTGGATTATCTGTATGCGGCACTGTGCCTGATGGGCGCGGTGTATTTTATTTTTAGAACCTAGTCGTCATTCCGGCGGAGGCCGGAATCCAGCGCAGTTATTAAATAGGCTCTTGGGTTTTGTGCCGCTTCGCGGAGTTTGTCTAATCGCTGGATTCCGGCCTGCGCCGGAATGACAAAATTGGAATTGAACATGAGCCAACCAAAACACATCCACATCCTCGGCATCTGCGGCACCTTCATGGGCGGCATTGCCGCCATCGCCAAACAATCCGGCTATCGCGTCACCGGCTGCGACGCCAACGTCTATCCGCCGATGAGCACGCAACTCGAAGCGCAAGGCATCGAATTGATCGAAGGCTGGGGTATGGCGCAGCTTGAACTCAAACCGGATGTGTTCGTCATCGGCAACGTGGTATCGCGCGGCAATCCGCTGATGGAAGAAATACTCAATCGCAACCTGCCCTACGTCTCCGGCCCGCAATGGCTGGCGGAAAACATCCTGCGCGACAAATGGGTGCTGGGCGTGGCGGGCACCCACGGCAAGACCACAACTTCTTCGATGCTGGCCTGGATATTGGAACATGCGGGCCTGAACCCAGGCTTCCTCATCGGCGGCGTGCCACAAAACTTTGGTATCTCGGCGCGCCTCCCCTCACCCTCTCCCGCAAGCGGGCGAGGGAGTTATCACGGGGGTGGGGGATTCTTTGTCATCGAAGCCGACGAATACGACACCGCCTTCTTCGACAAGCGCTCCAAGTTCGTGCACTACCATCCACGCACCGCAGTCCTCAACAACCTGGAATTCGACCACGCCGACATCTTCCCCGACCTCGCGGCCATCGAAACGCAGTTCCACCACTTGGTGCGCACCGTGCCCGGCAACGGGCTGGTGGTCTGCAACGGGCGCGAGGAATCGCTTGCGCGCGTGCTCCAACGCGGGTGCTGGACACCGGTGGAAAAATTTGGCAGCGACGACGGCTGGAAGATCGGCGCGAACGAGCAGGTGTCGTTCAACGGTCAGGTGCAAGGCACGCTGCAATGGGACTTGTTGGGCGAACACAACCGCCTGAACGCGCTGGCTGCCTTGGCTGCGGCGCGGCATGCCGGAGTGTCAGTGGCGCAAGGTTTGGCGGCGCTCGCCGCATTTAAGAATGTGAAGCGCCGCATGGAAGTGCGCGGCATGGTCAACGGCATCACGGTGTACGACGATTTCGCGCACCACCCCACCGCCATCGCCACCACCGTTGCCGGGCTGCGCCGCAAGGTCGGCAACGCGCGCATCCTCGCCGTGCTGGAACCGCGCTCCAACACCATGAAACTGGGCGTGATGAAAGACGCGCTGCCAAGCAGTCTGAAAGATGCCGACCTGACTTTCTGCTATGCGGGCAATCTGGGCTGGGATGCGCGCGGTGCGCTCGCCCCGCTGGGCAACAAGGCGGTGGTGAAGGACGACCTCAACGAACTGATCGAGGCCATCGCTGCTGTTGCAAAATCAGGCGACCAGATTCTGGTGATGAGCAACGGCGGGTTCGGCGGGATACATGAGAAGCTGTTGAAGCGACTGGCATAAGAGTTGTGAATCGGATGAAGAGTTGTGAATCGGATGAAGTTGAATGACTGTTGCTAACCCGGAACGTAAGCAGTTCGATTTCAATAGCGGACACTCAATACCACGGTTCCGTGGCACCGCGCGACCAGCGCCGAAACTTTCTGATGAACTAGATCTTCAAGCAGGCTCTCGCCTTCTTGGGCGGGGCAAAGGAGTTGCCATGGACCACTCGTGCGCCCGACGCTCCACTAACCGTCCCTTCAAACCTTTGCCACCACGGTGTCGTATAGCCCATAGTGTCTTAAGCCCTCATGGCTCTCGATTCCCGTATAGCGAAGTGACGCATCTTCGTAACGACGAAAGGCAAAGACGGCCTGGTTCATCTGCTCGGTATTGAAAACCTTGAGACGGACGAGCAGGTGGAAGTCTTTGACCGTCAATCCGGTGACCGCCAGGAACAGGTCCGGTTCGAGCTTGGTGATCACATCCTGCAACGTGTTTTCGCGGAAGTCGGTCAGGTACATGAACGCCGGTATGCGGGTGGCGAACTTGATCAACTTCTCTTGAACCAACTTACGCTTGGACTTGTATTCCCTCTCCTCGTCGGTGAGTTGCCTTTTCTGCTTCTCCGTCAGCTCCTTGTTTTTCGCCTTGTTCTTGAGTTCCTTGACCTTCTCACTCTTGTTGATGATGGTCTCGATGATATTGTCACCCAGCGAACGCCAGCCTTCGATACGCTCCACGGCGGCCATCGCCTCGGCATTGTCCAGAATGCGGCGCAGGGTGTCGTTGTCCACGTTCACCAGCATTGCGCTCTCCCACTTGCGTGCCAGCAGCGTAGCCGAGGTGCCTGCCATCGCGATATCGAGAATGCTGCCCGCATCAATCTGCGCCATGTTCGCGCCGTTATAGGCCAGCACGGGCAGGAACGATACGAGCTCTTTAACCGCATTCTCCGGGTTCGGCTCGTTGGGCGACAGGCCGATCCCGTACTCCGAGAGTTGCCGCAGCGCGCGGGTGGGCGCAAAGTCAAACACGAAGCACACGGGCTTGAGTATCTCCTCCTCGTTTGGGTTGTCGCCGTTGGGATTCTTGATCGACCACGCCGACTGCACGCGGAATGCAGCCTGAAAATAGGTCTCGGGTGACTTGAGATTGCGCAGCATCAAGATGGATGACCACTGCGCCACGGTGACACCCGTGGTGAGCTTGCCGCACGAGAGCGTGATGGTCTTGGTGTCGAATCCGCTCCCGATCGCTTTGCGCACCGGCGGCAACGCGTCCAGCCCGATGCCCGCCGAGGCGCCTGCGGCGGCGACCACTGTGTAGTCATGCCAAAAGACGTTATGCTTTTCCGCCAGCAGGTTTCCCATCGCATGGCAGGCCGCGACGTTGGGCAGGAACCAGAACGCGTGCTGCATATAGGGCAGCACGCGCACATCCGAATACGGAAACGGTGGCCGCGTACCCGTCTTCAGATGCTCGACCGATTTGGGCGCATAGCCCCCACGGATGATGTCCAGCCACTTCTGCACATCGCTCTTATGCTTGAATTTTGCGGTTTTGCCCGCGCCGGTCGCGGCGAAAAACTCGTTGAGGTCGAACTCGTCAAACTCGCCGCCGCTCGCAATGGCCAGAAGCTCGTCCGGCATTTGATATGTCAGCAATCGCATCTGCGGCAGTGCACCGTAGGGGTTTCGCTGGCCCGGATTCGTAGCGGCGAACACTTCCTTGGCACGCTGCTCGTCGGTGTACGTCCAGTTGAAAATTTGTTCCTCGATAAACTCCCCCGTGGACAGCGCCTTGAACGGCGTGCCGGAGAGGTACAGGTAAGCCCGTGTGGTGATGGGCAGAAACTCGGTCTCCTTCTCCGAGAGCACGGTGAAGTCTTCGTTCATGTCTTCAAGTCCGGCAGCATATTCGAGCCTGGCCTCCTTCTTCGCGACGGCCTCCTCCTCGCCCTCGAACAGCTCTTTTGCGGTCTCGCGCCACGCGCCAAAGTGGTACTCGTCGAACACTACAAGGTCCCAATTCACCGTGTGCAGCCACTCGTTCCTGGGCTTGATGTTGCCCGCCGTGTCGCGGCCGAGCAGGTCCTGAAAAGAACCGAAATAGACCACCGGCTTCCTGGCGTTGATCTGTGTCGGATCGCCGCCGGAAGATTTCGACAGGTACTGCCACCCATCAAAGTCAACATGCGATTCAAGGTCGCTTTGCCAGGCATCCTCGACTGCTGGCTTGAACGTCACCACGAGCACCCGCTTAGCTTCAGCTTCTTCGCCAACTGGTAGGCGGTGAAGGTCTTGCCGAAGCGCATCTTCGCGTTCCACAGAAAACGCGGGACGGCATCCTTGTTTTCGGCCCAGATCGAGTGGTAGTAGTCGGAAGTCTTGACTACGGCATCAAGCTGTTCCCGGCGCATCGGGAAAGTTTCGTGATGCGTACCTGTGAATTTCTGGCCGGTGCGCAGCTCGGCGAGCACGGTCTTAACGTCCTTGACCGAGCAACGCACCCACTCCAATTCGACGTTTTCAAACCCCTTCTTCTTCAGCGCCATGCGCACATCGTGATCGCTGAACAGGGTGCAGTCGTCGCGCTCGGCGGATTCGTCCAGCTCTATGCGATAGTTCTTGATGGCGGCGGTCTTCACCTGCTCCGCGACGCGCTGCTTCACATTGCGCGTCGTCTGCCCCACCTTGAGCAGACCTTTGTGCGCCTTGTCGTCAATCGAGTAGGCGTAGATGCGTGGGCGGGCTTCAGGCTTGGGCGCGAGGATTTCCTCGATGGGCTTAGTCATTGTCGCGGTCCTCAAGGGCGGATTCGATGAGGCATCGCTCTTTTTCGATCTCCAGCCGGAGTTGCTCTTCCGTTGGCAGGTTGGGCAGGTATTTCGAAGCGAATATCTGCCTGCTCTCGTTCAGGATCGAATACTTGGCCACCGCCTCGCCTTTGTCCGAGCAGAGCAGCAGACCAATGGTGGGATTGTCGCCGGGGATTTTGAACCGGTCTTCGTAAAGCCTGACATAGCCGTCCATCTGCCCGACATCGGCATGGGTGAGCTTGCCCATTTTCAGATCAAGCAGCAGAAAGCACTTCAGGACATAGTTGTAGAAAACGAGATCGATGTAGAAATCGTCGTCTCCGAAGCGGATGTGCTTTTGCCGGGCGACAAAGGAAAACCCCTTGCCGAGTTCCAGCAGGAAGTTTTGCAGGTTGTCGATAATCGCCTGTTCGAGTCGGCTTTCATGCAGATCATGTGCATCGGGAAGCCCCAGAAACTCCAGCACCATCGGCGACTTGAGCAGGTGGGATGGCTCAACCCTTTCGCCGGGCAAGCGCTCCCTGCCTGCGGGCAGCAGCCCCTTCTCGCCGCGATTGGCCACAATCCGGTCATAGTAAAAACTGTGAATCTGCCTTTCCAGTTGCGCCTTCGACCAGCCGCATTCGCTGGCTTCCCGCTCGTAGAAATCGCGGGCAGCCACATTCTCCACGCGCATCAGGGCGCGGTAATGCGACCAGGAGAGTTGGGGCGAAAAGCCGTGCGAGGATTCGCTACCCGCCGGGTAGCATTTCATCGACGGTGCCTCTTCGATCATGGGCGCTACAGATTCGTCACCCGCCGGGTGACGAATTGCCAAGCGGTCAGCAAAGGCTTGATAGAACAATCGGAAGTACTTCAGGTTTGTGACAGAAAACCCCTTCCCATAGCGCTCCGCCAAGGCACGAGACAGCGTTTCCAAAACCTGCCTGCCGTACTCCGCCCGCTCCTCGCCACCCTGTAAGGCCTCGACAATCTCCCGCCCGATCAACCAGTAGGCCAACACCATGTTGGTGTTCACTGCCCGGACAACATTGCCCTGCGCCTGCTCAAGGATGGAAACGACGCGCCCGAAGAGCGCATCCGGCTTTTCCGCAGAAATCTGCCGCTTGGGCTTAGTCATCTTCTTCGACTACCGTGACATCTTCGAACAAATCACTGGCGAGATCCATCGGGCGGACTATCTTTTCAATGAAGGCAATCTCACTGACCGTCAGGCCGTACTTCGCGTAGAGGTCAGCATCCGTCCACTGTTTAGTCCAATCCTGCGTGGGCACGAAGGTGTAAACCTTGCGCGTGGTGTCTTGCGAAGGTTTGTGCAGAAGAATCAGCAGGCGCGTCAGCCGGCAGGTGAGGTAGGACAAAACACTCTCGGCCTCGCTCTTGGAATCGAGCGGGCCGATGCACAAATAGGTTTCGGAACAGATGCTGCCCGGCTCACCAATGAAGGGCGTACTGAGGATGCGATGTGGATAGGTGTCGCGATTGCCGGTGCCGGGCGCAGCGCGGCCAACATAAATCTTCCACTTGTCTATGAGTTCAGTGCCAGACGGCACGGAGTTTCTGGCGACGTACCCTGTCCCGCCGTTCTGGTAGATGAGCACATCACCAGCGCGCTTTGTTGCCTTGCCCTTGAAAGTTGTTTCAAGGGCGAACGGCTTTCTGGAGCTGACGAGCCGATCAAATCGCTTACTTTCTGGTAGCAAGAGAGTTTCAGATTGCCCTGTTTCGACAGAAACGACTTTCTTGAGAATGGATAGCCCTTCGTTGAATCGAATGAACACATCCGCGCCCTGTTCAAGCAACCGTCGCGTGGCGGTCGAAACCGGCCAATCTTTGAAGCGGGTGGTCACGCGGCAGAAGCCGGGGTTATCCCGTTCCCATAGGAAGTTACACACGCCACCTTTGAGACCCACGCCCGGAAATACATCCGCCGCACTGAGGTAGTCATCAATGGAGCGCAAGCGATTATCGGTAAGCATAGCCTCTCTGAATTCATCGAGACCTTTGCCGCCAGCGAACCAGCGCGCTGGAATCACCAGAGACAGATAACGCGATTCGAGCTTTTTGGCCTGCTCCACGAACAACTGATAAATCGGTGCAGCACTCTTGCCAAAGCCGCCGTCGTCCAACTGATATGGCGGATTCCCAATGATGACATCGAATTGCATATTGCCTCCAAACAACTCGGTCATCCGAGTCTTGATGTTGTCTGTGTGAATGAATGCGTAGGCGTGGGTTTCCAGCTCCTCGCCGCGATCCAGCACCGCTTGGCTGGTGCCGCAAAATGTGCACTTGCCGTTAGCCCAGGTGTGCTCGGTACGCTCAAACCAGATATTGCCCGCTTCATTGTTAAAGCCCTTGGCGATAGAGTGCGATCCATTGGCGTGCTTCGAGCAATACACACTCCGGCGGGCAAGCAGGCTGGTGAGATGCGTGATGCCGATACCGAACACTTGCTTCGTCAGGATGTGATTGACTCTTTTTTCAAGGTTCGGCATTTCGTCTGTGAGACCTTTGTTCAGACGGCTGGTAATTTCCCGCAGGAACACGCCCGACTTGGTGCACGGGTCGAGGAATTTCACGGTTCTGTCCGCCCAGAGGTTCGCCCCGTTGTGGCTGGCCGCCCACGCGCAGACTAAGGTATCCAGCATCCGGTTGGCGAACTCCGGCGGGGTGAACACCACGTCGTTGGACAGGTTGGCGATGCAGGTCAGCACATCCGGATTGCGACCGCGCAGGGTGAAGGCAACTTGCTCGCTCATGACTTCTTGCTCTCCAGTTTGAACTCATTGAGCAGCTTGTGGAAACGCGCGGCAACAATCGTCATGGGCGCTTGATTCGTATTTTGTTTTCGGTGAGGACAACAAAGCAGCCAGCCCAATCAGCGATTTCGGATGCAACGGCGTTGATGGCTTCCATCAGGGCATGGGCACCCGGTTCACGTAAACGCACCAGCAACAAACCGGCGTGTGTGCCGGGCGCGAATTGGCGGGTGTCGGAAAAATCCAGGTCCTGGGTGATCAGAAAACGGCCTTCCGTGCCCGCAGCCTGCCAGATTTCCGTATCCGGTCTGCCGCTCAAGTGCTCATCGGGTACGGTGTCAACGTCGTGTCCATGCTGATGCAAAATGGGCACCAACCTCGCGGGCAGGTTTTCATCGAGCTTGATCTTCATGCCAAAACCGGGGTTGCCGACAAAGGCAGGTCTTCTTCTGCCGATACTGCCGCAAAGGCAACAACGGCGCGCACGGCATCACGGCTGAGCGTCGGAAAATCCAGCAAGAGCTCCTCCGTGCTCATCCCTTCTGCCAGACTGGCGAGGATGGTGCGCACTGTTATCCGAGTGCCGGTGATGACAGGTTCGCCGCCGCAGATCGAGGGGTCGCGGGTGATATAGGGTTTGAAGTCCATGTTCATGGTTTATCTCCTTAGGGGTGTCACTTGATTATGCCAGTCCCATCGTGCGAATCAACTTTGGTTTTGACTGGTTTTCCTGTTCATCAATCACACATACCAGCGGCAGGTTTCGGCATCGGGCAACCTGTCCAGCAACACCACATTGTGAACACACGGCAATTGTGCAGCAGCCTGCTGCACAAATTCAGCCTCCGGCCACGCCTCGGCGGCACGCATGTACTTGAGATTGCGCGGCGAAAACCCTTTCATATCAGGAAAAGCGGTGCGCAAATCATGCGCCAGCCGCTCGATCACCTTCGCCCCCCAGCCTTGCTCGGCCTGCCGTGCCAGAATGTCGCGCCCGATCTGCCAGTAAAGCAAAACCAGCTCGCGGTTGACCGCCAGCGTGGCGCGCTGCTGCGCGGTGTGGATGCGACCCTTGAGATCAGCCAACCAGTCGGCATAACCTTCGGGGGGCGCGGTCAGGCGCACCGGCTTGTCGCTCATGGCTGCTTCCCTTCCAGTCGCCGTGCGCCCGCATCCGCCAACAGCAGCTTCATCTGATGGATGGCGGTCTTGCTGCCAGATTGATTTTTAACCGTGTCGAATTCGATACGGTTAAAGTCCGGATTATTCAGCAGCTCCCAAATACCCAAAAATTCGATGGATGAACGGGTACGCATCCAGTTTTGAATGACAAACCTCGGATCATCGGGATTCTTGAACTTGGCGATATCCGTCAGCGAAATATAATCATCCTGATCCATTCTCTGGATGCGGACGGTTTCATTTAACACAACAATCTGGCTGTTCTTGCTCATCAGAAACCCCCGTTTCCAACTGTGGCGAATCCGCCATAATTTGACCCCAGCCCCTCGTATTCAATAGGCATAAGGCTATCTCTATAAATTCAAATTCCGTCATTCCGGCGCAGGCCGGAATCCAGCGGTTTATTTAAAATGCTTTTTTGTCAGCGCCTTGCATTGTCTGTTTGATTTACTGGACACCAGCCTTCGCCGGTGAGACGAATTAATAGAGATGCCCATAAAGGGGTATTGCTGCGTCTTTCATTTTGATTTTCGCCATGGTCATTCCCCTTTGCCACCAGCCAGCTCGCTCACCGTCATCGGCGGGTAGGTCTTCGTCGGCATGAATATCTCGTGTTTGCCGAGATGGGCAAAGAGCGTCCCTTCCTGACTGTAGGCCGACGAATGGGTCAGGGTGTCGAAGCGGAAGTCGCGGCGCTGAAACTTGCCCTTGCCCAAGTAGCCCCATTCGGCAAAAGTAATCGGCTCGCCAGTGCTGAGGCACATCGTCAAGGCATCACCATGAACCAGATTCTGCGACAACACATAGAAAGCGGCGCGGCACAGGTCATCTGTCTCGTCGATGTCCAGATATTCGGTGAGAATCTCCAGCATGTTTGCACGGCACTCGGCGATGTTGTCTGCCAGAAGCTCGATCCCGTAGATGCACATCAGCGCCAGAAGCGCATAGTGCTGTTTTTCGAAATCAGATTTCCCGAACTTCCTCTCGACGGCCGCGAGCTTGCGCTGCAAGACCTTGACAATAAAATTACCACTGCCGCATGCCGGTTCCAGAAAGCGAGAATCAATGCGCTCCGACTCGTCCTTCACGAGGTCGAGCATGGCATCGACCATCCAAGCGGGAGTGAATACCTCTCCGTGGTCAGCGACGCGTTTTCGAGATTTGATCAGACTCATAGGCAAAAGGCTTCGGGCTGCACCCGTTAGGGAATCTCTGATTAAGTCCTCATTCGTCATTCCGGCGAAGGCCGGAATCCAGTGTTTTCAATGAACTGGACACCGGCCTTCGCCGGTGTGACGGACTTAATCAGACCTTCCTTAGTATTATGGCATTGTACCTAATACCATTCTTTGAGTGGCCCTGTGCAATTCCGAAGCTGGACGGCAGCTTATTTCAGGATAGAGCAATGGCGGCAATGGCCGGATTCAGCCGTTCGCCCCGAACATCATCCGCTTCGCTACAAACTTCTTCGCCAGCGGCAGGTGGTCGAGCAGGGACAGCGCGGCGGAGCGCAGGGGCCCCAGCAGGGGCAGGTCGTTGGAGAACAGGCGCACGAGGCCGTTGGTGAAACGGATGCCGGCGTTGCGGTCGAGGCGGCGCGAGTCGCGGTAGGCTTTGCACATGGCGGCGGTGCCAATGTTGTCCGGGGCGTGGTCGAGGATGACTTGTGCCAGTTCCCACGCATCGCGCAATCCGAGGTTGAAGCCCTGACCAGCGACCGGATGCAACGTCTGCGCGGCGTTGCCGATGAGGACGGTGTGGGGGAAGGTAAGGTCGGGTGCGCGTTTCAGGCGCAGCGGGTAGCAACTGCGTTTGCCGATGGCGGTGAAGATGCCGACGCCGCTCCGACACGGCGTGGCGTAGCCTTCTGGTGCGGGAGGAGCGGCGAGGCAGCTGCTCCCGCAATCGGCTGGCTGCGCCAGTAACGTGTCGCAGCCGCGGTCGCCGAAATGTTTTTGCAGAAAAGCGAGGAAGGCCGCGTCGTCCCAGTTCAGCATTTCCTGCGCGCTGTTGTGCGCGGCGGTGAGCACCAGTTCGTAGCCGTCCAGATAGGGCAGCAGCGCCATCGGGCCTTGCGGCGTGAAATGTTCGAAGGCCATGCCCGCGCGCGGCTGCGAGCAATTGACGTGGGCGATCAGCCCGCTCTGGCCGTAGTCGGTGATCTGCGGCGGATGCGCGGCTTCCAATAATTTGCCGCCATCGGCGACGACGGCCAGGTGCGCGTCGAGTTGGTGTTGCTTGCCCTGATGCTGATAGGTGAGGGTGGCGCAACCGTGGGCCGTGTTCAGGTCGGATACCGCCGCACCATACAGGCAGCGGATGTCGGACTGGTGCAATGCGTGTTGCAGCGCCGCATGCAGCGCGGTGTAGGGCAGCACGTAACCCATGTCGGGCACCTTCAGTTCGCTGGCCTTGAGCGTGGTTTTGCCTGGTGTGCCTTTTTGCGTGATTTCGATTTCGCAGATGCCGCTGACGTTGGGGATCGCCTGCCATGCGCCCAACCGTTGCAGCAGCAAACGCGAGCCATAAGCCAACGCCAGCGCGCGCGGGTCGGTGGTGTTGATCTCGGCTTCGCGCGCTTCGAGCAGCACCACGTTCAGGTCGTTGCCGCGCAACGCCAGCGCCAGCGCGAGGCCGACCGGGCCGCCGCCGACGATGGCGACATCGCAGTTTTCATTCACGGCGCATCACCTCCTCGATCTGTTGCACTGTCTTCGGCGCATCCTGCGTCAGCACTTCGCAACCCTTGGCGGTGATGAGCACGTCGTCCTCGATGCGGATGCCGATGTTCCACAGTGCGCGCGGAATGTTGTCCGCGGGGCGGATGTAGCAGCTGGGCTCGACGGTGAGCGTCATGCCGGGCACAAGCGGTCGCCACGCCTCGCCGAGCTTGTATTCGCCGACATCGTGCACGTCCAGGCCCAGCCAGTGGCCGGTGCGGTGCATATAGAATTGTTTGTAGCTTTCGCTTTCCAGCACCGCTTCGAGCGAACCCTGACACAGCTTGAGGTCGATGAAGCCTTGCGCCAGCACGTGCACGGCGGCTTCGTGCGGCGCGTCCCATGGGTTGCCGGGACGGGCGGCGGCGATGGCGGCGGTTTGCGCGGCGAGCACGATCTCGTACACGTCTTGCTGCGCGGCGCTGAACTTGCCGTTCACCGGGAAGGTGCGGGTGATGTCCGCCGCGTAGCTGGCGAATTCGCAGCCTGCGTCGATCAGCAACAGGTCGCCGTCGTTGAGGCGCGCGTTGTTGCCGACGTAATGCAGGGTGCAGGCGTTGGCGCCGCTGGCGACGATGCTGGTATAGGCGGGCTGGCGCGCGCCGTGGCGGCAGAATTCATGCAGCAGTTCGGCTTCCACTTCGTATTCGTAGTGTCCGGAACGTGTGAAGCGCATGGCGCGACGATGGGCATCACAGGATATTTTGGCGGCGCGGCGCATGATGTTCTGCTCATGCCCATCTTTGATGAGCCGCATCTCGTCGAGCAGCGTGCGCACATCGCGGATCTCGCCCGGAGCCCGGATGCCGCTGCGCGATTTGGCCTTCACCGCTTCGCGCAATTTGAGCAGGCGCGCATCCCAGTTTGCATTCGTGCCCAGCGGGTAGAACAGAGTCGGCTGGTTGGCCATCAGCTCGGTGAGTTTTTCGTCCAGTTGGCCGATGGGGTGTGCCGCATCGAAACCGAAATGCGCGGCCGCCGCATCGGGGCCGTAGCGGAAACCGTCCCAGACCTCGCGTTCCGGATTTTTCTCGCGGCAGAACAGGATGGATTGCATCGTCTCGCCCGCGACCAGCACCAGCACGGCTTCCGGTTCGGTAAATCCGGTGAGGTAATAAAAGTGACTGTCGTGACGATAGTCGTAATGCGCGTCGCCGTTGCGCACGGCATCGGCGGCGGTAGGGATGACGGCGATGCCGTGCTGCATCTTTTCGAGCAGTCGGGCGCGGCGTTGCGGGTAGGGAGATAAGTCAGCCATGGCAGGCATTCTGCGTTGCGCCCAACTGCTTGTCGAGTTCGTCCAGCCGTTGCGGCGTGCCGATGTCCAGCCACAGGCCGCGATGATGTTCGCCGCTGACACGGCCGGCGACGATCTGCGCGCGCAGTAAGGGGGCGAGTGGCGCCTTGCTACCGCGCGTGATGGCGGCGAACAACGCGGGCTGGTAGAGGCCGATGCCGCTGAAGGTCAAACTGGGCGCGTGGTCGGTCACGCGGCCATCGGCCAGGCCAAAATCGCCCTTTGGGTTGTGCTCGGGGTTGTCCACCAGCACCAGATGAGCGAGATCGCCGCGCTGCTGTATCGTGGTGGTGAGTGCGGGCAGTTGCGCGAAGTCGTAATCGCACCAGATGTCGCCGTTGACCACGGCAAACGGCGCATCGCCCAGCAAGGGTAACGCGAATGCGATGCCGCCCGCCGTTTCCAGCGCCGTGCCTTCAGCCGAATAGCGAATGGCCGCGCCGAAGCGGCTGCCGTCACCGAGCGCCTGTTCGATCTGTGCGCCGAGGTGGGCGTGGTTGATGACCAGGTCGGTGATGCCGGCGCGCACCAGTCGCTCGATATGCCACACGATGAGCGGAGTGCCGCCGACCGGCAGCAGTGGCTTGGGCGTGTGGTCGGTGAGCGGACGCATGCGCTCGCCGCGACCGGCAGCAAGGATCATGGCCATCATGGTTTTACGCCTTTCACGTTTGTTCTTTCTCCCGCTTGCGGGGGAAAGTTACACCCGCAAGGGGTAGGCCGTGGTTGTATGGGGCTAAAGCCCCAACAACACATGCACGATAGGGGGGCGCCTTCACCACTGTGTGCTCTCCGCCTGCGCATTCAATTCGAGCAGAATGTTTAACAGGGGTTTGAGGTCCATGTAGCGCTCGCACGCCTTGTGCAGGTATTCCATCACCAGCGGCATATCCTTCAGGTATCCCTCCTTGCCGTCGCGGTGATACAGGCGGGCGAAGATGCCGAGCACCTTGATGTGGCGCTGCACGCCCATCATCTCGTAGTCGCGGTAAAACTCGCCGAAGTCTTCGCGCACCGGCAGTCCAGCCTTGCGCGCTTTCTCCCAGTAATGGATGAGCCAGTCGATGATCTCTTCCTCTTCCCAGCGGATGTAGGCATCCTTGAACAGCGAGGCGAGGTCGTAAGTGATCGGGCCGTACACCGCATCCTGGAAATCGAGGATGCCGGGGTTGTTGTCCGGCACGAACATCAGATTACGCGAGTGATAGTCGCGGTGCACATATACGCAAGGTTGCGCCAGGTTGTTGGCGAGGATGCGCTCGAACACCTGCTCCAGTTTGGATTGCTGCTTCTCGGTAAGCGTCACCCCCAGATGTTTGCCGATGTGCCACTCGGGGAACAGATTCAGCTCACGACGCAGCAGGGCTTCGTCGTAGGGCGGCAACTCGTTGGGTTTGGAGGCAAGTTGTATCTTGATGAGCGCATCCAGCGCCTGACCGTAAAGCTCGCGGGCATTGCCCCTGTTCAAGGCTTGCAGGTAGGTGGTATTGCCGAGGTCGGCCAGCAGCAAAAAGCCTTGGCTTAAGTCCTGTGCATAGACATGCGGCACATGCGTGCCCGCCTGTTCGAACAGTTTGCCCACATGCAGGAAGGGCTTGCAATCTTCGTGCTGCGGCGGTGCATCCATCACGATGAGCGTGCCAGCCTGCTGCGCGCTCGAGCTGCTGCGTTGCGTGCACGCTCGTTCCTCCCCTACCAGCCCGGTATATGTCGTCGCTCGCTGTGCGGCGCCTTGCATCTCGAGCTGCTCTCGACGGCTGGCACGCCCATCGCGTTCGTCCTGGTGGTTGAAGGTGACCCGAAAATAGCGGCGGAAGCTGGCATCGGCGGAAGCCGGCGCGAGGGTGAAGGGTTGGCCCGGATAGAGGCTGGAAAGCCAGTCGGTAAGCTGTGTTTGGCGCTGCATTGGATTGCCTTAATCAGGGTTTTGTGCGATTTTAGCATTCCTGACCCTATGACCTGCCCATGCTTCTCAGTTCGCGCCTGATCGCCTGCTCCCTGCTGTTTGCCCTGTCGTGTCCGGCGTATGCCAAGACGCTTCCGTTGCGGCTGGACAGCACATTCAGGATGTTGCCGCCATCGTCCGAGCCGGGGGCGGCCTTCATCAGTGCGCAGCGGATAGAGACGCACGAGGGGAAGCAGATCGAGGCCAGCGGTGAGGTCGAGTTGCGCCAGGACGATCGAGTGATCAGCGCGGATCATCTGATCTACGAACAGGACAAACAACAGCTGGACGCCGAAGGCAATGTACGGATCAAGCAAGCCGACACTCAGGTGAGCGGACCGAGCATGCACCTGAACATGGAACTGAACACCGGGGTGATGGAGCAGCCGCAATTCGTGCTGGGGGAGCAAGCTGCGCGTGCTCATGCCGAGCGCATGGAAATGGCGGGGAAAAACCGCTACACCTTATACTCGGCGGCCTATACCACCTGCCCGGCAGGTAATGACGACTGGCTACTCAACGTGAGCCGACTCGAACTTGACCGCAATACCCAAGTCGGCATCGCCCACCATGCCTGGGTGGAATTCAAGGGCGTACCCCTGCTGTACACGCCATGGATGGACTTTGGGCTGAACGATGACAAGCGTTCCGGATTTCTGGGGCCGGTCCTCGGCAGCACCAATTCCGGCGGTTCCGAAATCACATTGCCTTATTTCTGGAATATCGCATCTAACCTCGATGCGACGTTTTCACCCCGCGCCATCAGCAAACGCGGCACCCAATTCAACAACGAATTGCGCTATCTGCAACCGAGTTACGGCGGCGAGGTGCAGGCCGATGTGCTGGCACAGGACCGGATGGCAGGCAGGGATCGCATCCACCTCGCGCTGCGCCACAGCCAGAATCTGGGGCATGGCTTCTCGGCGGCAGCCAATATCAATAGTGTCTCGGATGACGATTACTACCGGGATTTGGCTAATGACGTGAGCGGCAGTGCACAAGTCAATTTGCTGCGCGAAGGGGTGGTGAGCTACGCCGGCGGCTGGTGGAATGCATCGGCACGGGTGCAGCGCTACCAGACGTTGCAGGACCCCCTGGCACTCGTGACTGTGCCTTATCGCCGCCAGCCACAAGTTAACCTGGATGCACGGCAAACGCTGGCCGGGGCGAATATGGTGCTGGCCGGGGAATATGTGGATTATCGCCACCCGACGCACGTCAACGGCCAGCGCGTGGTTTTGTATCCGTCGGTCAGTTATCCGCTGGTGAGCGATCCCGGTTACTTTCTGACCCCAAAACTGGGGATGCACTACACCGACTATGTGCTGGGCGACAACAATACGGGTGCACTGCCGAGCAGTTCGCGCATGGTGCCTATCTTCAGTCTGGATAGCGGACTGATCTTTGAGCGCAATGACGCCTTCCTCGGTACCGGCTTGGTGCAGACACTGGAACCGCGCGCCTACTACGTGCGCATTCCTTACCGTGACCAAACGCAACTGCCCAACTTTGATTCTGCCGAAGCGCCGTTCAGTTTCAGTCAGATGTTCAGCGAAAACCGGTTTCTGGGCAGTGATCGGGTGGGCGATGCCAATATGGTGACGTTGGCGCTCACATCGCGGTTGATCGCCGATGGCGATGGTACGGAAAAGTTGCGCGTCGCCGTTGCGGAACGCTTTTTCCTTGAAACACCGCAGGTGAATCTGGTGACACCCGGCAGCAGCAACAACCGTTCCGACATTCTGGCCACTCTGGGTGGCAGGGTCGACGCGGCGTGGCGGCTGGATAGCCAGCTGCAATACAACCCGAATCTGGCCTATACGCAGAACTACAATCTAGCCGTCCGCTATCAGCCGGAGGCGGGCAAGGTGCTCAATCTGGGCTTCCGCTATACGCGCGACACGCTGCGTCAGGCCGATGTGTCCACCCAGTGGCCGCTGTTCGGACGCTGGCACGGTGTGGGGCGGTTCAATTATTCTCTGCGCGACGAGCGTATCCTGGAGGCACTGGGCGGGCTTGAGTATAATGCCGCCTGCTGGACCGTGCGCCTGGTGGCGCAGAGTTTTGCCACGGCGACTGACGAGCGCACCACCGGGTTCTTTGTTCAGCTCGAATTGAACGATCTGGTCCGAATTGGCTCAGACCCGCTCGATGCTTTGCGCGACAGCGTGCCGGGCTATTCCAAGCAGAACGCATCAGCCATCACCGAACCGGTCGAAGGTTTGCATTGATTTCCATCCATTGAGAGAACCCATGTTGAACAAAAGAATCCTGATGCTGTTGCTGTGCACGGTTTGCGCCAGTCCGGCGCTGGCCGAAACGACACCCACAATAATCGATGCCGTGCACGTCGTGGTCAATGACGATATCATCACCCGGCTGGAACTGGCGCAGCGCATGCAGGTCGTGGTGCAGCAACTGCAAAGACAGGATACGAAATTGCCCGAACGCGGCATTCTGGAAAAACAGGTGCTCGAGCGGATGATCCTGGAAAAGCTGCAAGTGCAGTTCGCCAGGGAGAACGGCGTGCGAGTGGATGACGCGCAGCTGGAGAGTGCGCTGCAACGCATCGCGCAACAAAACAATTTCGAGTCGCTCGCGGCATTCCGCGCCAAGCTGGAAAAAGACGGTATCGATTTCGCCCGGTTCCGTGAGGAAATACGCGGCGAGATATTGTCGGTGCGTTTGCGCGAGCGCGAGGTTGACAGCAAGCTGTTTATCAGTGACAGCGACATCGCGGCCTATCTCGACACCCAGGCCAAACAGGGCAACCGGGGCGAACAACTGCAACTTGCGCACATCCTGATTGTGGTGCCGGAACAGGCGACTGCCGAAAATCTGCGCAGTCTGCAACGTCGCGCGGAAGAGGCGCTGCAAAAAATGCGCGATGGTGCGCCGTTTGCGCAGATTGCGGCGGGCTATTCCGATGCCAGGGATGCGTTGCAGGGAGGCCAGATCGGCTGGCGGCCCAGCAACGAATTGCCCGGCTTGTTCGCAGATGCCCTGGCCACCATGCAACCCGGGCAATTGAGCGACATTCTGCGCAGCCCCAGTGGCTTCCATATTCTTAAACTGATCGACCGGCGCGACACTGCTGCACCGGTGTTCATTACCCAGACGCATGCACGCCATATTCTGATCAAGACCAGCGAACTGGTCTCCGAAAGCGATGCGCACGTCCGTCTGCAGGAGATCAAACGCAGCATTGATGCGGGCGCCGATTTTGCCGAACAGGCACGGTTGCACTCGGAAGATGGCAGCGCGGCGCAAGGCGGCGAACTCGGCTGGATTTCGCCGCAAGAGACGGTGCCTGAGTTTGAAAAGGCAATGAATGCATTGACAGAAGGACAAATCAGCGGGCTGGTGAAATCGGGTTTCGGCTGGCATTTGATCCAGGTGCTCGAACGGCGCAACGCCGATGTCAGCGAGCAGCAACAGAAACAGCAGGCGCGTAATGCCATTCGCGCCTATAAATCGGATGAGGCCTATCAGGATTGGCTGCGCCAGTTGCGCGATCGCGCCTTCATCGAATATCGCGAAGTACAGAGTTGATGCAGCGACCGCTGGCCATCACGGCAGGCGAACCGGCAGGGATCGGCCCGGAACTTTGCCTGCAACTGGTGCGCCTGGCACTGCCGCTGGTGATCATTGCCGACAAGGGGTTGCTGCAACAGCGTGCGACGCAGCTGGGGCTTACGGTTCAGTTCCATGACTACACACCGGACGTGCCGCACTTCGTGGGCAAGTTGAGTGTGTTGCATGTCCCTCTGGCACAAGCCGCGCAGGCCGGCAAGCTGAATGCAGTCAACGCGCCCTATGTGCTAGCCACCTTGCGCCGCGCGGTGGAGGGGTGTGTGTCGGGTGAATTCTCAGGCATGGTCACCGCACCGGTACACAAGGGCATCATCAACGATGCCGGTATTCCGTTCACCGGGCACACGGAATTCCTCGCCGAGCTGACGCATACCCCGCAAGTGGTGATGATGCTTGCTGGCAAAGGCTTGCGCGTCGCTCTGGCCACTACTCATTTACCGTTGCGCGAGGTGGCGGATGCGATTACCGCGCCGTTGCTGGAAAGCATTCTGCGCATCCTGCGGCGCGACCTGCAACGGCGCTTCGGCCTTGAAAACCCGCGCATCCTGGTTGCCGGATTGAATCCGCATGCGGGTGAGGGTGGGTATCTGGGACGCGAAGAGATCGAGGTGATGATCCCGGTGCTGGACAAGCTGCGCGCCGAAGGTTTTGACGTCAGCCCGCCGCTGCCCGCTGACACCCTGTTCGCCGGGCATCGTCTGCGCGAGTGTGATGCGGTGCTGGCGATGTATCACGACCAGGGCCTGCCGGTGTTGAAATACGCCAGCTTCGGTGCGGGCGTGAACGTCACGCTCGGCTTGCCCATCATCCGCACCTCGGTCGATCACGGTACCGCGCTCGATCTGGCGGGCACAGGTAAGGCTGAAGTCGGCAGTCTGTTGGAAGCAATTAGGGTCGCAACGGAAATGGCGCAGTCCGAAAAACTCTTGTCCGGACACTCGCATGGTCGGGCATAAAGCGAAGAAGCAGTTTGGGCAGAACTTTCTCATTGATCAGCAGATCATCGCCGACATCGTGCGGGCGATTCGTCCGGCGGCCGACGACAACATGGTAGAGATCGGCCCCGGCCTGGGGGCACTGACTCGCCCGTTGTTGCAGCATCTGCACAAATTGCATGTGGTGGAGATCGACCGCGATATCATCGCGCGCCTGAAGACCGACTATCCGCAGGACAGGATCATCATCCACGAGGGGGATGCGCTGAAGTTCGATTTTGCGGTGCTGGACGAGCCGTTGCGCATCGTCGGCAATCTGCCCTACAACATCTCATCACCCTTGCTGTTTCATTTTGCCGGGTACGCCGCGCGTATATCGGACATGCACTTCATGCTGCAAAATGAAGTGGTCGAGCGCATGGTGGCCGCGCCTTCCACTCCCGCCTACGGGCGTTTGTCGGTGATGCTGCAATACCGCTTTGCCATGGAAAAACTGCTCGATGTGCCGCCGCAATCGTTTCGCCCTTCGCCCAAAGTTGATTCCGCTATCGTGCGCATGATCCCGCTGCCCAGGGAGAAAATCACGGTCAACAACGAAGCCTTGTTTGCGCGCATCGTGGCGAACGCTTTTGGACAACGGCGCAAGACCTTGCGCAACACGCTCAAGGCCTGGCTGGCCGAAGCCGATTTCGCGCAGCTTGGCATCAATCCACAGTTGCGCGCGGAAAATCTGGGCGTGACCGAATTTGCGCGTATCGCCAACTTTGTGAACGAACGCGTGCTCAGTTAGTTTCAGTTAGAATTACGCCCTGTTCACCACCGCCTGCGGCAACCCATCATGTCCGACATTCCACCCATTGTTTTAACCTTTTCGGCAACCGATCCCAGCAGCGGCGCCGGCATGCAAGCCGATGTGCTGACCATCGCCAGCATGGGCTGCCACCCCTTGTCCGTTGTGACCGCCATCACGGTGCAGGACAGCAGCGGCGTGGAAGATGTACAGGCGGTCGATGCCGACTGGGTCGTTGATCAGGCGCGCACGGTGCTGGAAGATATGCCGGTCGCCGCGTTCAAGATCGGCATGCTTGGCAGTCTGGAAAACATTGCCGCGATTGCCGAAGTGATCTCCGACTATCCCGACGTGCCGCTGGTGTTCGATCCGGTGCTGGCTTCCGGTCGCGGCGACGAATTGGCGAACGAGGACATGCTGGATGCCTTGCGCGAACTGCTGTTGCCGCAGACGACCCTGCTCACGCCGAACAGCATGGAAGCGCGACGCCTGATCGTGGATGAAAGCAACGAAGCGGACGACCCCAGCCTGGCAGAAAGCGCCAAGCGTATCCTGCAACTCGGTTGTGAATACGTGCTGATTACCGGCACGCATGAGCACACCCCCAAAGTCATCAACACCCTGTACGGTGAGGGCGGACTTTTGCGCAGCGACACCTGGCCGCGTCTGCCCGGCATCTACCACGGCTCGGGTTGCACGCTGTCCTCGGCTATCGCAGCCTTGCTGGCCAACGGCCTGTCGATGGAAGACGCGGTGCGCGAGGCACAGGAATACACGTGGGAGGCGCTGAAGTACGGCTTCCGTCCCGGCATGGGTCAACATATCCCGGATCGCCTGTTCTGGGGGCGCGGCGACGACGACGACGAGAAAAGTGAAGAAACCCGCCATTGAGGGGCTGTATGCCATCACACCGGATGAGCTGGATACCGCGGTATTGTTGCACCATGCCGGGCTGGCGTTGCAGGGCGGTGCCCGCGTCCTGCAATACCGCAACAAATTCGCCGATGCGACACTGAAATTGGCGCAGGCACGCGGTTTGCGCCGGCTGACACGCGAATTCAAAGCCACCTTTATCGTGAATGACGATGCCCGGCTGGCGCTGTTGGCTGAGGCAGATGGCGTGCATCTGGGTACCGGGGACGGCAGCGTATCCGGCGCGAGGGTGTTGCTGGGCGATGCGAAGATCATTGGTGTGTCTTGCTATAATCGCGCGCCGCTGGCATTCGAGGCGGTGCGGCAGGGAGCGGATTACGCGGCGTTCGGCGCGTTCTTTCCTTCCAGCATCAAACCCGGGGCGGTGAAGGCGGAGGTGGCCTTGCTGCAAACGGTACGCCATGCCCTGCACGTACCTGTCGTCGCCATTGGGGGCATCACGCCACAGAATGGCGCGGCGCTGATCGAGGCGGGCGCGGATGCGCTGGCAGTCATCTCGGCGCTGTGGAATGCGCCTGACATAGAGCAGGCAGCGCAAGATTTTTCAACATTATTCAACAAGGCATCAGTATGACTTCACACAACGAAGAACTCTTCACGGCATCCCAAAAAGTCATTCCCGGCGGCGTTAATTCACCGGTACGCGCCTTCCGTTCGGTCGGCGGCACGCCGTTGTTCTTTCAACGCGGCCAAGGCGCGTTTGTGTGGGATGCAGACGGCAAAAAATATACGGACTATGTCGGCTCCTGGGGGCCGATGATTGTTGGTCACTGCCATCCGGCGGTGGTCCAGGCAGTACAGGAAGCCGCTGCGCAGGGCTTGGGTTTCGGTGCGCCGACTGCGGGTGAGCTGGATCTGGCGAACCTGTTATGCAAGCTCCTGCCGAGTCTGGAGATGGTGCGTCTGGTCAGCTCCGGCACCGAGGCGACGATGAGCGCGATCCGTCTGGCGCGCGGGTTCACCGGGCGTTCGCGCATCGTCAAATTCGAGGGGTGTTACCACGGCCATTCCGATGGCTTGCTGGTCAAAGCCGGTTCCGGCGCGCTGACTTTCGGCCAACCGAGTTCTTCCGGCGTCCCGGCCGAGATCGCCGCGCTGACCACGGTGCTGGACTACAACGATGCCGCTGCTCTGGAAAAATGTTTTGCCGAAATGGGCAAGGAAATTGCCGCCGTGATTGTCGAGCCGGTGGCGGGCAACATGAATCTGGTTATCCCCAAGCGCGAATTTCTGGATGCATTGCGTAATCTGTGCACTAGGCACGGTGCCGTGCTGATCCTCGACGAGGTCATGACCGGCTTCCGCGTCAGTCTGCAAGGTGCGCAGGGCTACTACGGCATCAAGCCGGACCTCGTGACCCTGGGTAAAGTGATGGGCGGTGGCCTGCCTGCCGCAGCATTCGGCGGTCGGCGCGACATCATGCAATGCTTAGCCCCGCTGGGTGCGGTGTATCAGGCGGGCACGCTGTCCGGCAACCCGGTCGCGGTAGCGGCGGGGTTGGCCACGCTCAAGTTGGTGCAGGAAACGGGTTTCTACGATCGCCTGGCGCAATTGGCGCAGCAACTCACCGCAGGTCTGACTGCGAGTGCGCAGAAGCATGGCGTCGCATTCTGCGCACAATCGGTGGGCGGCATGTTCGGTCTGTATTTCAGCCAGACACCGCCGACCGGCTATACCGAAGTGATGGCTTGCGACAAGGAAGCCTTCAATCGTTTCTTCCATGCCATGCTGGACGCAGGCCACTATTTCGCGCCGTCGGCATTCGAGGCAGGGTTCGTGTCTGCCGCGCATACCGAGGCGGATATCGCCGCCACGATTGCGGCGGCGGACAAGATTTTCGCGGCCTGGAAGTGATGGGGCTGTTTTCCAGAGCGACCTTCTTCACCACGGTCAACCACATCAAGGACCTGCCGCTGCACGGCGGCAAGGAAGTCGCCTTTGTCGGCCGCTCCAATGCGGGCAAGTCCAGTGCCATTAATACGCTGGCCAACCATGTGCGGCTGGCGTTTACCAGCAAGACGCCGGGACGCACGCAACACCTCAATTATTTCGATCTGGGCGAGAACCGTTTTCTGGTGGATCTGCCCGGTTATGGCTACGCCAAAGTGCCGCCGGACGTGCAGGCGCATTGGGAGCAGTTATTGAGTCAGTACTTGCAAACGCGGGCTGAACTATGCGGATTAGTGGTCATCATGGATGCACGCCATCCCCTGACCGAGCGTGATCAGGGGATGCTTGACTGGTTCGCGCCGACCGGCAAACCGATCCACATCCTGCTGACCAAGTCCGACAAGTTGAGCCGCCAGCAGGCGACCCAGACATTGCGCGAAGTGAAGGAATTTTTGGCCGAGCATTTTAGCTCCGACATCACGCCTGCAAGCGTGCATGAGTCTTCTCTGAAACTTCGTTTACCGCAATGCTCGGTGCAACTCTTTTCCAGCCTGAAGAAAATCGGGATGGATGAAGCAGAGGCGGTGATCGCCAGTTGGCTTGCTTGAAATTCGGAGTGGTTTCGGTCTCACAGAAGCGTAGCGAGCAGGGCGAAGCGCAAGGAGCCGCGCAGCGAATGACGAGACATATCATATTGATAGGCGAGGAATGAGCGAGCACGCGACGCAGCGATTTGACCGCGCAGTAGCTTATGTGAGATCGAAAAAAATGCCCCTGAACCAAAGGGGAAAGGTCAGGGGCAAAGGGTCTTTACAGGGTAAAGACGCCCGCTCAGGGAGGAGAAACGGGAAGTCGCTTTCGCAACTCGCATGCTCTGACGGGACTGTGCGAAAATAGTTCCATTACTTTAGTAAATTATTGGGAATAGCCATGCAAATACTCGGAAAGTACCCCCACTCACGGATGCGCCGGATGCGCCACGACCAGTTCTCGCGGGACTTGATGCGAGAGCACATACTCACTTCGGCAGATTTTATCTACCCAGTCTTCGTGCTGGAAGGGGCGAATCGGGCCGAGGAGGTGAAGTCGATGCCGGGCGTGCAGCGCAAGACGCTGGACCTGCTGCTCAAGGACGCCGAGCAATGCGTCAAGCTGGGTATTCCGGTGATGGCGATCTTTCCAGTGATCGACACTCCATTGAAAAGCCTGGGAGCGGAGGAAGCCTATAACCCCGACGGTCTGGTGCCGCGCGTGGTCGCTACCCTGAAAAAGAACTTCCCGGAACTTGGCGTAATGACCGACGTTGCGCTCGATCCCTATACCAGTCACGGGCAGGATGGGTTGATCGACGACAGCGGCTATGTGCTGAATGACGAGACCATCGCCGTGTTGACCCGGCAGGCGCAGACCCATGCCGCCGCCGGCGCGGATATTGTGGCGCCATCCGACATGATGGATGGCCGTATCGGTGCGATACGCGCGGCACTGGATGCGGACAAACGCATCCACACCCGCATCATGGCCTATTCTGCCAAATACGCTTCCAGCTTCTACGGCCCGTTCCGCGATGCGGTCGGCTCCAGCGGTAATCTGGGTTCGGGCAACAAATACACCTACCAGATGGACCCGGCCAATTCCGACGAAGCGCTGTGGGAAGTCGGCCTCGATTTGCAGGAAGGCGCGGACATGGTGATGGTCAAGCCCGGCATGCCTTACCTCGACATCGTGCGCCGGGTGAAGGATGAATACAAAGCACCGACTTTTGTTTATCAGGTCAGCGGTGAATACGCCATGCTCAAAGCCGCCGCGCTGAACGGCTGGCTGAACGAGGAAGCGTGCGTGCTGGAAGCGCTGCTGGCGTTCAAGCGCGCCGGCGCCGACGGCATCCTGACTTACTTCGCGCTGGCTGCGGCGCGCTGGCTGCAGTCAGGCCGCTAATAGCGCTTCCAAAGCGGCAACGTCCGCGTGTGTCTCCGGATGGCGGCTGCCGCTGTAACGCGCATTTTCGGGTAGAACGATTAGGTGAATGGGTGTTCCGGCTTCACTGACCAGGGTGTAGCTCGGCACGGTCTCTTCGCGCCCCCCTATTTTCAACTTCCACTCCCCATCTGCAAATTCCAGGTTGTGTTTGAGCAGGAACAACAGCAGGGCTTTGGCATCGTCGCTGAACAGGATCAGGTTGATATCGGAGTCGGGGCCAGCACTTCCGCTCAATACCGACCCGGTCAGATAGGGATGGAATGGCTCCAGTTGTTGCATGGCAGCAAGCGCCTCCTGGCGCAACTGGCGCAAGTTTTGCGGACGATCATGCTGTTGAAAAAGTGCCCGGTAGCTGTGCAGCGCCGCTTCGACTTCTTCATTGCTGGGCAAGTGTTGCGTCTCGAGTGCGCCGAGCTGCTTCGCTGCCTTGTGCTTGGCGAAAGCGAAATCCGTGATACCGCTTTCGAGCATTAACCTGGCTGCCTGATGCGCAAGTTGTTCGCGCATCAGGTCTCGGCGGGGCAAGGGCGGCTTGCGCATCAGAAGAGCTGGTTGCTGTCGTTTTCGGAGGGCTTGAAAAGATCCAGCGAGAAGCTATTTTTTTCCGGCGGTAAAAACTCTTCGTAAAAATATTCGATCCTTTCGCCCGTTGGGTCGCGCAAGCCCTCATCGTTGATGCGTGCGGTGACCATGCCCGGCGGCACGAGATATTCGATCTCCGGCTCATCCTTGAGCATCTTGCCCATATAGTCCATCCAGATCGGTAGCGCTGCACCGCCGCCGGTCTCCTTTTCGCCCAAGCTGCGCGGGTTGTCGTAACCGACCCAGGTGATGGCAACCAGTGTGGGGTGAAAGCCGCAGAACCACGCATCCATTGAATCACTGGTGGTACCGGTCTTACCGGCGAGGTCTTGCCGTCCAAGCGACATGGCGCGACTAGCGGTGCCGTGTTTGACCACATCCTGCAACATGTTGACCATGGTAAAAGTATTGCGAATGTCCAGGATCTGTTCCGCATCTCTCCCTGCCACGACAGGTGCCGCTTCGCTAATGAGGTTGCCTTGGCCGTCTTCAATGCGCTGGATCAGATAAGGCGTGATCCGGTAGCCGCCGTTGGCAAACACGGAGTACCCGCCCAGCATCTGCCAAGGCGTTACCGAGACAGCACCCAGCGCCATGGTCAAATAGGGTCTGACCTTGTCCCGATCGAAACCAAATTTGGCGACATAGTCCTGCGCATATTCCAAGCCGATCGATTGCAAGATGCGGATCGAAACCAGGTTTTTTGATTTGGTAAGTCCCTGGCGCAAGCGCATTGGCCCCTCGAATTTACCCTCGTAGTTTTTGGGTTCCCACAATTCGCCGCCGGTATCTACCATGTTGACCACAAGGGGGGCGTCGTTGACGACTGAAGCCGGGGTGAAGCCCTTTTCCAGCGCTGCCGAATAAATGAAAGGCTTGAAGCTGGAGCCGGGTTGACGCCAGGCTTGGGTGACGTGGTTATATTGAGTTCGATTGAAATCGAAACCGCCCACCAAGGAATAGACGGCTCCCGTGCGCGGATTAGCGGAGACGAAAGCGGCTTCGACCTGCGGCATTTGGGTGATTTCCCATGTGCCGGCCGAAGTCTTGCCCACCCGAATCAGCCCGCCTTTGCGAATGCGCCGATGGAGTACATCGCCGACCATTGCATAGCGTAATCCCTCGCCGGTGACGTTGATATGTTCACCGCCCTTGAGATAGGCGGTGATGACTTTGCGGCTGGCGGACAAAACAATCGCCGGAATCAATTCCGCGTCAATCTGCACGTCGCGCAATGCCGCTTCCAGCAAGGCATCACTGTCGTTCTTCTTGAGATCAACATAGCCTTCCGGCCCGCGATACTCATGGCGGCGATCATAGTCGAGTACGCCTTTGCGCAATGCGGCATAAGCCTCTGCCTGATCTTTGACACGGATCGTGGTGTGGACGCTATATCCCTGGGTGTAAGCATCTTCCTGAAAGCGGTCATAAATTTCCTGACGTGCCATCTCGGCGACGAAGCTGGCATTTACCGCGAACTCCTGATGGTATGCAGTCTGCTTGGTCTGCAGCGGTTCATTCAGCGCCAACTCGAATTGATCATGCTGGATATAACCGAGATCGAGCATGCGGCGCAGGATGTATTCCTGTCTGATTTTGGCACGCGAGGGATTCACGACCGGGTTGTAAGCGCCCGGGGCTTTGGGCAAGCCGGCCAGCATGGACATCTCGGCGAGGGAAAGCCGGGCGAGTGGTTTGGAAAAATAGGCCTGGGCAGCAGCGCCGAAACCGTAAGCGCGCTGCCCGAGATAGATGTGATTGATATAGAGCTCGAGGATTTGATCCTTGCTTAAATTGTGCTCGATCTTGAAGGCAAGCAGCATCTCATTGAGTTTTCGTGAAAGGGTCTTTTCCCTGGAAAGAAAGAAATTTCGCGCCACTTGCATGGTGATTGTGCTGGCCCCCTGTTTGACGCCCCCAGAGGTGAAATTGGAATAGGCGGCACGCATCACGCCAATGTAATCAACCCCACCGTGTTCGTAAAAGCGATCATCTTCTGCCGCCAGAATGGCGAGTTTCATCAATTCTGGCACGGCATCGATACTGACCAATTCCCTCCGTTCTTCGCCGAATTCCCCAATCAGGATGTTTTCCGCACTGTAGATGCGTAACGGCATTTTCGGGTGATAGTTGGTCAACGCATCCAGTGAGGGCAGGGTGGGATAGGTCAGAACGGCTGCAAGGATCAGAAGCAGGAGCAGAAGCAAAGGCAGCGACAGCAAGCCGAGCGCAGGGTAGAACCACCAGCGAGAAGTCATGGCAAAGATTGTGTGGAATTGATGTACATTAACATTATAACTTTGTTAGGGGGCAAAACAGGATATCCAGAAAAAACTTTACACCCTTGGGAGTTATTGCTAGGATTTAAACCAGTTTATACGGAAGTGCGCTAACTATCCTATGATTAAAGGAAATTTCGACATCCCGTTAGATTTTCTGCAAACTTCCACCCCGCCGATGATCGGAGTGGACATCAGCACGTCTTCCGTCAAGTTACTGGAGTTGAGTCGAGCGCCAAAAAAAGGCGGCCTGGTCGTTGAGCGTTATGCGATTGAGCCATTGCCTGCCGATGCGGTCAGTGACGGTAACATCAATAATCTGGATGCAGTGTCAGAGTCGTTGCAGTGCGCGTGGAAGCGCATGGGTACGCGTATTCGCAACGTCAGCCTTGCCCTGCCTGCCGCAACGGTTATCAGCAAAAAGATCATGCTGCCTGCCGGCCTGCGGGAGGACGATCTGGAGTACCAAGTCGAAACCGAGGCCAATCAATACATCCCTTTTGCACTGGACGAAGTAAATCTTGATTTCCAGGTGATCGGTCCCTCACCCACCAATCCGGAAGAAATCGAAGTCTTGCTGGCAGCATCGCGCAAAGTCAATGTTGAGGATCGGGTCGCTACTGCCCAGGCTGCGGGACTGCGCACCGTGGTGGTGGATGTCGAGCCGTATGCGGCAGAAGCCGCGTTTGAACAAATTCGTTCGCAATTGCCGGGTGGTGCTGCCGATCAGTGTATCGCGGTCGTCGATATCGGTGCCAGCGTGATGAATGTGAATGTGCTACGCAACGGCCAGTCTGTCTATACCCGTGACCAACAAGTAGGCGGCGCCCAACTGACCCAGCAAATTCAGGCGGCGTTCGGCCTGAACGCTGAAGAAGCCGAGGCGGGCAAGCGCAACGGTGGCCTGCCGGAAAATTATGAGAGCGATGTGCTGGCCCCGTTCAGGGAGAATCTGGCGATGGAAGTCTCACGCGCGCTGCAGTTCTTCTTTACTTCTACCCAATACAACGAGGTCGGTTACGTTGTGTTATCCGGCGGATGCGCAGCGCTGGCCGGACTGGATGAAGCGGTGGCCACCCGCACCCAAGTCAGCACGCTGGTGGCTAATCCATTTCAGTTGATGTCCCTGTCCAGTCGGATCAAGCCGCGCCAGTTGCAGGCGGATGCACCAGCGTTGATGATTGCCTGCGGTTTGGCGATGCGGAGGTTTGACCCATCATGATACGCATTAACCTATTGCCGCACCGCGCGGAGAAACGTCGTGTACGACAGCTGCAATTTATCGTGTTGAGTGTATTGTCGCTCGTGCTCGGTGCGGTCCTGGTGGGCTTGGTACACGTCGCCATCGGTACCCAGATTTCCTATCAGGAACGCCGCAATGAATATCTGAAGCAGGAAACGGCAGTGCTGGACAAACAAATTGCCGAAATCAAGAAACTGCGTGAACAAACGCAATCGCTGCTGGCACGCAAAAACGTGGTCGAGAATCTGCAATCGACCCGATCCGATGTGGTGCACCTGCTGGACCAGATGTTGCGCATTCTGCCCGAAGGAATTCATCTCAAAGCTGTCCGGCAGACTGGTCTTAAAATCAGCCTGGTCGGTTACGCCCAGTCAAACGCGCGGGTGTCAACCTTGATGCGTTCGATCGAAGATTCCCCCTGGCTGGATTCACCAACCCTGCTCGAAATTCATGCGGTGAATGTCGGCGGAACGAGGATGAGCGAGTTTTCGCTCAACTTCAATCTGACCCGACAGGAATCGGCGCCCGTCAAGAAATCGGGCAATGCGGACAGGAAAGGTTGAGGTGCACAGATGAACTTTCTTGAAGAGCTGAAAAATATTGATCCCAAAAAGCCGGGCAGTTGGCCGTGGCTGGTGAAGCTGACCGCATTTGTCGCAATATTCCTCGTGGTTGTGGTAGCCGGTGCCTTCCTGGACTGGCAGGATCAATATGAAAGCCTGAAACGAATCAAGCAAGAAGAAGTAACACTGAAAGAAACGTATCTGGGGAAGAAAAGCCAGGCGATCAATCTGGATATCATCAAAAAACAATTGCTCGATACGCAACAGTCATTCGGCGCCCTGCTGAAACAGTTGCCAAGCAAGTCCGAAATGGATGCCCTGCTTACAGATATCAATCAGGCAGGTCTGGGCCGGGGTTTGCAATTCGAGCTGTTCCGTCCTGGCGGCGAAGTGCCGACAGGGGTGTTCACTGAACAGCCGATTGCGATCAAGGTGACCGGCAGCTATGACGATCTGGGCAATTTCGCCAGTGACGTCTCACAATTACCGCGTATTGTTACCCTGAATGACATCAAAATATCGCCGATTGCTGGAGCTGCGGGGGCGCCAGGTGGTCTGCTTTTGGAATCGACTGCGAAGACGTACCGCTACCTTGACGAAGAAGAGCTGGCGGCGCGGAAACGGGCGGCGCAGGCGGCGAGGAAGAAAAAATGAAAGCCACCTCCACTTTGATATTGGCCGCATTGTTGCTCTCTGCTTGCGGGGGTGAGGAATTCCAGGACCTGCGCGATTTTGTGAATAACGCTGGTGCGGATATGCGCGGCAAGGTGGAGCCGCCACCCGACATCAAGCCCTACGAACCTTTCGCGTACGATAATTCGGCCTCATTGCCGGATCCGTTCCGGCCGCGTAAGGCTGAAGCGCGTGCCAAAGGAGGATCAGGACAAAACCAGCCTGACTTCAGTCGCCCCAAGGAAGAGCTGGAAGGCTATCCACTGGAAAGTCTGAAAATGGTCGGCTATCTCTATCAGAAAGGGGTGGGGCACGCGGTCATTCGCTCGGCGGAAAGGAAAATATACCGGGTTAAGGCGGGAAATTATATTGGTCTCAATTTTGGTCAGATCACCTCGGTCAGCGAAACCGAACTGAAGGTAAAAGAAATGGTACAAGACAGTGCTGGTGACTGGACGGAACGAGAAAGCAGTCTGCAATTGGCCGAATGATTAGGAGTAAAAACATGAAACAATTCAAAATGATACCGCACAAATTCTTCCGATTGTTTGCGCTTGTGCTTGCGCTGTACGTTTGCGGCGCGCAGGCGCAAGAGGGAGGAGCCGACGCCGTCAACAGCATACAAACGATCACTGCCAGTTCCGAACAGGATGGCAAGCTGGTAATCAAGGTCGGCCTCAAATCGCCGCCCAAGGGTCAGCCTGCCGCATTCACGATCAACACGCCGCCCCGCATCGCTTTTGACTTTCCCAATACCGAGAATGGACTGGGTACATCGATGCAAACCTTCGGTGAGGGCGATCTGCGCAGTGCCAACATCGTGCAGGCGGGAAGCCGCACCCGCTTGGTGATCAATCTGGTGCAGATGGTGGGTTACGACACCCGTGTCGAGGGCAATGAGGTGCTGATTACGCTGCAGCCGAAAGGTCTGGCTGGTGGTGCCGCCACGACGGTTGCGGCGGCGCATTTTGCCGACACCACGGCGAGTGAGCAAAGCCGCAGTCTGCGCGACATCGATTTCAGAAGAGGTGCCAATGGCGAAGGACGCGTGCAGATTGACCTGTCGGATGCCAATATCGGCATTGATATAAAACAACAGGGCAAAGCGCTGGTCGTGGATTTTCAGCGGGCAACCTTGCCGCGCAGCCTGCAACGCAAACTGGACGTCGCGGATTTTGCCACGCCGGTACAGATGATCGATGCATTCGTGCAGGGCGGTAACGCACGCCTGTTGATCGAACCGAAAGGTCTGTGGGAATATTCCGCTTACCAGACTGACAACAAATTCATCGTCGAGGTCAGGGCCGTGACGGAAGACCCCAACCGCTTGGTCAAGGGTCTCACCCCTGGCTATTCGGGGGAGAAGTTGACCCTGAATTTCCAGAACATTTCGACGCGGGAAGCCTTAAGCGTGATTGCCGACTTTACCGGCCTGAACATGGTCATCAGCGACACCGTATCCGGCAGTCTGACGCTGCGGTTGAAGGACGTGCCGTGGGATCAGGCGTTCGAAATCATCCTGCAAAGCAGGGGCCTGGACATGCGCAAGAACGGCAACGTGATTCAGGTTGCACCACGTGAGGAAATCGCGGCAAAGGAAAAGATCGAGTTTTCCTCGCGCCAGGAAATCACCGAGCTGGAGCCGTTGCGTACAGAAAATTTCAAGTTGGCGTATGCCAAGGCGGCGGATATCGTTACACTGATTTCCAATGACAAACAGCGGATTCTGTCCAAACGCGGCAGCGCAAACTTCGATTTGAGGACCAACATGCTGTTCGTGAAGGATGTCCCTTTGAGCATTGAAGAGGTGCACAAACTGATCAAACTGGTGGATGTGCCCGTGCGGCAAGTGCTGATTGAGGCGCGTTTCGTTGAAGCTAGCGACACTTTCAACCAGACACTGGGTGGCAGGCTCGGTTTTGCCGGCCCCACTCCGGCTCAGGGAGGCGACTTTCATCTGGGCTCTTCCGTATTCGGCGCCGCATCGGGCGGCAGCCTGAATCTGCCGGGTGCCGCTTCCGGCCTGGGTGGCTTGACGATGACCCTGTTCAATGCGGCGGCCACCCGAACCTTGACGCTTGAGCTGAATGCTTCCGCCATCGACGGTACAACCAAAAATATCGCCAGCCCGCGCGTGGTGACCAGCGATAAAACCGCAGCGACCATCGAGTCCGGGGTAGAAGTGCCTTACCAGCAGGCAAGCAGCAGCGGTGCGACCAATGTGGCTTTCAAGAAAGCTGTGCTGGGGTTGACGGTTACGCCTCAAATCACGCCGGAAGATAGTGTGACCATGAAGATCAGTGTCAGCCAGGATTCGGTTGGCAACATCTTCTCCGGTGTTCCCAGCATCAACACCAAGAAAGTTGATACCCAGGTGCTGGTGGACAATGGCGGAACCGTGGTGATTGGTGGGGTCTATACTCAGGATGAGTCGGATTCCACTTCGAAGGTGCCGGGTCTGGGGGACATTCCAATTCTGGGCTGGATGTTCAAAAATAATACGCGCGCAAAGAGCAAAAAAGAATTGCTGGTTTTTATTACGCCGAAGATACTTAAAGATACGCTGGGATCAAACTAGTAACGCGGCAGTTGAATAATTTCGAGCCCGGCGCAAGCCGGGCTTTGTTTTACTGCTGCGCAGCATAATTCAGCTACAATTTCTGCAATGATCAACGATCTCTCTTTCAAACAAACGTCAGGAAATATCATCCTGGTGGGAATGCCCGGTAGCGGCAAGACGACTGTCGGCAAGCTGCTCGCAAAAAAACTGCAAAAAAACTTCGTCGACAGTGACGGGGAAATTCAGCGGCGTACCGGGGTCACGATCCCGCACATTTTTGATGTGGAAGGAGAGGACGGCTTCCGGCAAAGAGAAAGCGCCACGCTGGAAGAGTTGGCTCAACGCAAAAATATGGTACTGGCTACCGGTGGCGGCGCGGTGCTGAGTCCCGCCAATCGCGAGTTACTCAAACAGTGCGGTGTCGTCGTGTATCTGAAAAGCAGCGTGTATGATCTTTGGCAGCGCACACGCCACGATCACAACCGCCCGCTGTTGCAGACGGCAGACCCGCATACGAAGTTACAATCCCTATAT
>Ga0210050_1000868_pt1 | contig 36123 bp, 38 predicted proteins | sample CryGey132114_all_FD_185463 | JGI IMG/M metagenome (GOLD analysis project Ga0210050, IMG submission 185463) | Groundwater microbial communities from aquifer - Crystal Geyser CG22_combo_CG10-13_8/21/14_all (SPAdes) (version 2) | ecosystem: Environmental > Aquatic > Deep subsurface > Groundwater ... | reverse complement strand
TTGTCTTATCATGGTCAATATTTAGTTGAGTTTTTTGAAAGGTTGGGAGTAAAACCAGTAAAAGCGGATGAAAAAGAAGTTCCTGCCAGTCTTTTTACTGCCCCGAAAGAGGCGGTAATAGGATTTTTACAAGGATTGTTTTCGGCGGATGGGACAATTGGCATTCAAGAAATTAACAACAGTAAATATATTCGCCTAACGGCTAAGTCTAAAAAACTTTTACAACAAGTTCAATTGCTTTTGTTAAATCTTGGAATCGCTGGCCGAATTTATAACCGGAGCCGTCCTCCAAGAAAAATTTTTCATTACACCACCAAAAAAGGTCAAAAACGTACCTATGTTTCTGATGGAGTTTGTTTTGAACTCCATTTGGGGAAAACGGCGGTCCCTTTATTTTTAAACAAAATCGGTTTTTTGGAAGATAAACATTATCAAAAAGTAGAAAGGCTTAAAAAAATGGGTTTTTACCCTCAGATTTTTGCAGATACTATTGCCAAGTTGGAACCGGCAGGAAAGACCGACGTGTATGATTTAACTGAACACATTTCTTCCTCGTTTATTGCAAATGGGATGGTAATATCAAACTGCGGAGAGCAGCCGCTTTTGCCTTATGAATCCTGTAACTTAGGAGCTATCAATTTGGCGCGGATGGTGAAAGAAAAGGAAAATGATTTTGGCGAAATTGATTATGAGAAAGTTCGAACTACAATTCAGGCAGCCGTTCATTTTTTGGATAACGTCATTGATATGAATCGTTATCCTTTACCTCAGATTGAGCAGATGACTAAGAAAAATCGAAAAATTGGCATGGGGGTGATGGGTTGGGCTGATATGTTAGTTCAGCTAGGTATTCCCTATGATTCACAGGAAGCTTTAGAGACAGGAGCAAAACTGATGAATTTTATTAGAGAAGAAGCCAGAAAAGCTTCTATTGAATTAGCGAAAAAACGAGGTGTTTTTCCGAATTTTAAAGGCAGTATTTATGACAAAAAGAGTTCTTACTTTAAGGGGCAGGACTTAAGATTAAGAAACGCCACGATAACGACCATTGCGCCAACCGGAACCACCAGCATGTTGGCTGACGCCTCAAGTGGCATTGAGCCTTATTTTGCCATTACTTATGAAAAGAATCTGGTTAGTGGTGAGAAAGTCGTTAATTTAAATCCCTATTTGGTCAAATTAGCCAAAAAAAGAGGTTTTTGGCATGAAGATTTGGTGGAAAAAATCAAAAACAATAAGGGGAGTTTGAGAGGTCTTTCGGAAATTCCACCAGAGATTCAGAAATTATTCCCCATTGCCTCCGATATTGCCTATGAGGATCATATCAAAATGCAGGCGGCCTTCCAAAAATCAGGCGTTGACAACGCTGTTTCTAAAACAATCAATATGCCGTCAAGTGTCACGCCTCAAGATGTTATTCAATCCTATCTTTTGGCCTATGCTGAGGGTTGTAAAGGATTAACCATTTATCGGGAACAATCACGCCAGAAACAAATCTTAGAAAGAGATGTCCAAGAAAAAGAAGGTATTTTTTTAAGAAAAATTGATGATATTCGCTATGGTCGTACCTGGAGTATCCAGACGCCGGTAGGGACATTACACGCCACGATTAATGAAGACGAGGAAGGCAATCCTTATGAAATTTTCTTTAACGTCGGTAAAGCCGGAGGAGATATTTTAGCGGTGGCTGAAGGTTTAGGGCGTTTAATTTCTTTAGCCTTGCGGACGACACCAGCGAAATTATCTTTGTCAAAATTAAAAATGATTGTGGAGCAAATTTCTGGTATTGGCGGTTCAAGTTCGGTTGGCTTCGGGGTGAAAAAAGTGCGTTCTTTGCCTGATGCCATCGCCAAAGTGATTGAAGATTATCTTAAAGAGAAACAAGGGGAAAATCCCACCGAGATTATTTTATCGGAAGAGCAACAATCAATCTTTTCTTTACCAATTGAAAACAATCACGGCAATATTTGTCCTGAATGCGGTAATGCCACTTTGGTTTATGAAGAAGGTTGCGAGAAATGCCCCTGCGGTTATTCAAAGTGTTAAAATAGGGCATGAATAAAAGTCAGACTTGTCTCTCCGGTAAAAAACTTTCCAAGTCAGAAGAGATTTTTGAAGCTTTAGGTGATTTAGATGAGCTTAACGCTTGTTTAGGTTTGGCCCGCTCTTTTGCTTCAAAAAACCTTAGCCAGTCGATTTTAAGGCAACAAGATAATTTAATTGAAATTGGCGGTTTTTTATCCGGAATGAAAAAAGGAAATTTTTTAAAAGAAAAGACGTTTGATTTGGAAAAAGAAATTAAAAACTTAACTCAAGAAAAGGTTAAAGGTTTTTCTCGACCCGGAGTTAATCAGGTTTCTGCCGCACTTCATTTAGCCAGAGCTGTTTGCCGGCGTTTGGAAAGAAGACTGGTGAGATTAAAAAAGAAACCCTTAAAGCCCTTAATCGTTTTTTTCAATTCTTTCTCCTTATATCTTTTCTGGCTAGCCAAGAAAGAAGAAAAAATTTAAGAATTATACTATACTATTAAATATATGGCTCTGCCCTCCAAAGAAACAATTATTTCGGAGCATGAAAGAATTCCGGTGGTGGAAAGATCAACCAAGATTGAACTGACGCCGGAGATCAAGAGGGTTGAGCCGGTGATTGGGGGAGAGGAAATCACTTTACCTCAAGCGGTCATGGATGACACCGGCGCCGTTATCTTAGATAATATCGCCCCGCAACAGGTAGCCATTAAACTTCCTTTAACCGAAGAGGAAATGAATCAGGCCTTGCATTTAAAAATTATTTACTCTTTTCGTTGGCTGGCTGAATGGACGAAAAGAGTCTTGAAAATTTTAGGCGGCAAATTTATTTATCGTTTTTAAAAGATGGCACCAGAAAATTTAATTACTAGTTTTCAATCTTGGTCCTTTTCTTTGTTGATTATTTTCATCGTGATTTTGTTTCTGTTTATCTTGGGCTATATTCTTCTTATTTGGTGGCGGAATCATGACCGGGAGAAAAAATCATTGGAATATGTTTTGTTACAAGTGGCTGTTCCTTTTGACAATGAGATTAAAATTGACGTCGCCGAACAAATGTTTGCTTCACTGAATGCCATTAAAAAAGGCGGCTTCTTAAGTTTTTTGAAACTACAGCCTCATTTGTCTTTTGAAATTGTGGCCAAACACGAAGATATCCGTTTTTATGTTTCCGTTCCCAGAGATTTGAAGGATATGGTGGAAAAACAAATCAATGGTGTTTACCCTGATGCCGAGATTCTTGAGGTACCAGAATATAATCTCTTTTCAGAAAACGGGCGAGTGGCTTTTGCCGAATTGGAATTGAAGGAATCAAGATATAAACCCATTAAAGTTTTTAAAGATTTGCCCAGCGATCCTTTATCTTCCATAACGACCGCTTTGGCGAAAATGGGGCCAGAAGAGGGAGCAGCCATTCAAATTTTGATTTCACCGGCTGATGGTCAATGGCGTTCTGAAGGACGAAGTTATATTACCGGGGTTAAAAAAGCCGAGTCTGATCCGAAAAAAGCCAAATTTAAGGTAGATGCCAAGACCCTAGAGGCGATTGAGAATAAATGCGGCAAACCGGGTTTCAAAGCAGTCATTAGAATTGTTGTTTCCGCTCAAAGCCAACAACTGGCTGATTCCCATTTAAGCAACCTTAAATCTGTTTTCGAACAATTTTCCTCTGATTTGAATCGTTTTGGTAAGAAAAAAATCTGGTGGAAAGCCGGCTTTATGGTTGATTTTATTTATCGCTACCAACCCCTTTTCAGCTTGCGGGGTTACCGGACCGTTCTTAATTCCGAAGAATTGGCGACCATCTTTCATTTTCCCAACAAACAAGTAGAAACCCCTCATCTTTATTGGCTTTATTCCAAGCGAGCCCCAGCCCCGATTAAAATTCCTAAAGAGGGACTGTATTTGGGGAAAAGTGTTTATCGAGGGATAACTCGTCCGGTTTATCTTTCTGATGACGATCGGCGACGTCATTTGTATATTATCGGCAAAACCGGGACCGGCAAAACAGAGCTTTTACGTAATTTAATTCTTCAAGATATTCGCGCCGGGAAAGGTGTTTGTTTGATTGACCCTCATGATTTGGCTGAAGATTTGCTGCAATATATTCCGCCGGAGCGAGCCGAAGAGGTTATTTATTTTGATCCCTCGGATACCGACCGGCCGATGGGTTTAAACATGTTGGAGGCGGAAACCGAAGACCAAAAACATATGGTGACCACCGCCATTATCAACCTGATGTATAAACTTTATGATCCTTACAAAACCGGAATCATCGGCCCACGTTTTGAACACGCTATCAGGAACGCAATGTTAACGGTCATGAGTGAACCGGGGAGTACTTTTGTCGAAGTTGTGCGTTGTTTAACTGACGCCAATTTCGTCCAAGAACTTTTGCCAAAGGTAACTGATCCGATGGTACGGCGTTATTGGACGGACCAGATTGCCCAAACCGCTGATTTCCATAAATCCGAAGTCTTGGATTACATTGTTTCTAAATTTGGTCGTTTTGTCACCAACAAAGTCATGAGGAATATCATTGGCCAATCTAAGTCAGCCTTTGATTTCAGAAAGGTGATGGATGAAGGCAAGATTTTGATTATTAATTTAGCTAAAGGCAAGATTGGTGAAGAGAATTCCAACTTTTTAGGTTTGGTTTTGGTGCCCAAGATTCTGGCGGCAGCCATGTCGCGGGCTGATGTTCCTGAGGAAAAGAGACGAGATTTTCATCTTTATGTTGATGAGTTTCAGAATTTTGCCACCCCGGACTTTGCCCAGATTTTATCTGAAGCCAGAAAATATCGCTTAAATCTAACCGTAGCCAATCAGTTTATCGGTCAGGTTGAAGAAGAAATTAAGAACGCGGTTTTTGGGAATATTGGTACGATTTTGGCTTTCAGGGTTGGGGTGACTGATGCCAATTATCTTCAGCGAGAATTCCAACCGACTTTTCAGGAAGATGATCTTCTAAACATCGAAAGATTCCATGTTTACGTCAAGACCATTGTTCAAAATGAGCCCGTGCCGGCCTTTTCGATGGATGTCACCAAAGACATGGAACAAATGAAGAAAACCAGCAATCCTCGAGTCGCTCAGATGATAAAAGAACTCTCCAGATTGAAATTCGGTGTGGACAGAGAAATTATCGAGACTGAAGTTGTCCGGCGCGCTCGACTCTAAACTCTTTTTACTTCAAAAATTTAGCCTAAATTGATATAATATAGCCGGGTCAGTAACTCAGTGGTTAGAGTGCCATCCTTATAAGATGGAAGCCGATGGTTCGAATCCATCCTGACCCACCAAGATTTTGATTTAAATCTATCTAGCTCAGCTATAAAATGATAAAAATTGTAAAAACATCTAAGGAATTAGTAAAAGACTTTAATGAAAAGGCTTGGCATTCGGTTGATTTGGAACATTATGGCAGGAGAGTTGAATGGAAAGAACGCAAATTTAGGTTTAAAGCTTTAGATGGTAAGAGAATTGTCGGTACGATTTCCGGCAAATTCGAATCAGGAGTTTTACATATTGGTGCATTAATCGTTGATAAGGACGAACGGAAGAAGGGAATTGGGAAGGCTTTAATGCAAAAAGCAGAAGAATTTGGGGCTAGATTTGGTGCTCATAAAATATATTTACAAACTGGAAAAAATTGGGAAGAACGTAAATTTTACGAATCAATTGGATACAAAAGGGAAACAGATCTCCCCAATCATTATTTTAATAAAGACTTTGTTGCTTATAGTAAATTCCTAGAATCCTAAAAATCCTAGACCTGTAGAGCTCAGCCAATCTTATGCTATAATTTGGCCTATGGCAGTCAGAAACATCCTTCAAATTGGAGATCCTCGTTTAAAAGCTAAAAACCAATTCATTAGCGATTTTAATAATTCCAAATTAAAGAAAGTAATTAAAGACTTAGTTGAAACAATGCGTGCCAGCGGTCTTCTTATAGGCATTGCCGCGCCTCAAATTGGCGAAAATTATCAGATTCTAGCTACCGAGATAAGAGAAACTAAAGCCAGAGCTGTTATTCAGTCAGATAAACTTCGGGTTTATGTTAACCCAAAAATTGTTTTTTATTCAAAAGCTAAAGATATTGCTTATGAAGGCTGTGGCAGTGTGGTTCAGGCGAATCTATTTGGGCCGGTTGAAAGACCAAAAGAGGTTATTATTGAAGCTTTTAACCCAGATGGGCATAAATTTAGATTGCGCTGTAATGGGCTTTTGGGTAGGGTTATTCAGCATGAATATGATCATTTATCCGGTATTGAGTTTACTGAAAAGATTGTTGATTACAAAAAACTAATGAACAGAGATTTTTACCTTAAAAGAATCAAAAATTCTAAGCAACAAATTCAATCCGCAATAGTTACGATAAAGGAATTTTCAGAGTTATAAGAATAGAAATGATATAAATAATGATGAAATTTAGCGGGTTGTTGTTAAAAGAAAGCCTTAAAGATGAGAGCGTTCTTGATTCAGTTAAGATTACCAAGACTGAAATATGGAATAATGTTAAAAACGCGGTAGAAAATCAACCCAAAAACTGGACGGCAATTTTTTTTGAATTTGAAGGAACGGAAGACGAGGCTGATATTAAGGCAGAAATTATGAGTAGGGCTTTAAGGGGATTGTGGTATTTAAATTTTTCCGGTAATGAAAAAATATATGTCGTTTTCCCCGACAATAAATTTTATAAGTACCAAAAGGGTGATAAAGAAAAAAGACAGGAAGCAATTGATTATGGTCTTACAATTGGTATCCCTCAAGACCAATTAGATTGGGGGGAATAATTATGTTAAAAATTCCTTATTTTAAAAGTTATCGTAATGCTTGTGCTTTAGCTTGTTATACTATGGTAGCTAAATATTTCTTTCCCAAAACCACTTTTAATCAAATCGCCAAAATATCTCAATGGGAACCAGGTTATGCCATTTGGGGTTTTAAATTTTGGTATTGGTTAATGGAAAAGGGTATTAAAATTGATGATTATGATTTGATCGATTATGAGGCTTGGGTTAAAGAAGGAGTAGAAGGTCTAAGAAAATCAGTTTCTAAAAGGGTATTTGAAGATTATCAAAAATATAGTAAAGATTTGGGCATATTAACTAAAGATATACCAATGGTCATTAATCATAAAAACTTTACCTATCATCGACAAAAACCAACTTTTAAAGATTTACTTCAAGCTTTTAGGCAAGGAGCTGTTTGTGAAGTAACTCTAAATCGAAAAATTTTTGATAAAAGAAAAAGGGATTTTTTCCACCGAGTAGTTGTGGTTGACATTGACGACAAAAATGTTACTTTCCACGATCCCAGGAGAAGATTACCTAGGCCTAACAGAAAAGAAAAGCTTGAACTATTTAAAAAAGCCTGGCTTGAAGATTTGCCCGAACCGGAATTATGTGTTTATAGGAAAAATTAGGAAGTTTCTAGACCGTCCTGCTAAATCTTTTTTAGAGCTCTTCTAACTTGACTTTGGCTTCTGGGGATTGATTGATGAGGTTTAAGTATTTTTCCGTAGTTGAAAGTCTTTTGTGGCCGACCATTTTTTGGATTAAAACAACCGAAGCACCATTGGCTAATTGATGGGCGATAAAAGTGTGGCGTAAATCATTAATGGTGACATCTTTAATACCGGCCTCTTTAAAATAACGATTAACAATCGTTCTGATGTTCCTGATTAAAAAGGGTTTTCCTGTTTTGGTGATAAAGACATTTTTAGTCTTGGTTTTTGGCCGAAGCTCTAACCAACGGTCAAGAGCTTTTTTAGCGGCTGGGCTAAAAGTGATGTTTCTTTCCGGCTGTGACTCGTAGGCTCTGATACGCAGCTGATTGTCTTTAATATCATCTAGCTCTAAGCGAGCTAATTCGCCAATTCTTAAACCAGTTTGCAGCAAGAGTTCAACGACCGCGGCCAGGCGGATGTCATTTCTAACCGCATCCCGTAAGGCTCGATATTCCATTTGGCTTAAAATTCGGGGCGGTTTGGTTTCGTATTGCGGATATTCAACGTTTTCCGTTGGATTGGCTTCAATCAAATTCTGATTTTTGGAATAGCGAAAGAAAGATTTAATGGCGTTTAACTTTCGTGAAGCTGATTTCGGCAAATATTTATTATAAACAAGGTATTCTTTAAATTCCTCAATTTGCTCTTTGCCAATAGAATTGACTTGAGTGATTTGTCGCTTGCTTAAAAAGTCAGCAAACTGATTTAAATCGTTGTTATATGCTAAAATGGTAGACGAAGACTTACCTTGTTTTTTCAGGTAATCAATAAATTTTTTCTGAGCAGTGATTAGGGATTTGTCTTCAGTCATAATTTTATAGGTTGTCTATAATAAGAACGTTTAATTTCGCTGGCGCTCAATTAAACAACCTTGTTATTAGACAGAATTAAAAAAATTCTGTCTCATAATAGCACTCATGGGGATACCTGTCAATATCTTTAATAAAAAACCAATCCAAATTTTAATTATTATTATTGGCATTGTTCTGATTGTCAGTTTATCCAGGAGTATTCTTAAAATGTTCAAGGCAAGAGATGAATTAAGGCTGGCTGAACAAAAAATAGAAGAATTACAAAAAGAAGCGGCAAGTTTAACGGTAAAGAAAGAATTCTACCAGTCAGAGGATTTTATTGAGCAAGAAGCGAGAAACAAGTTGAATATGGTTAAAGAAGGGGAGACGGTGGTGGTTTTACCGCCAAATTTAAAAGAGCTTTTAGGTGAAAAAGAAAATCAACCACCAGCTTCTTTGCCCAACTGGCGCCAGTGGTTAAACCTCTTTTTATCAGCAAGCTAAGAAAACCACAATTTGCTGTGAAGCTGAGAAGATACCGCGGGCTTTGCCCGTGGAGCTTCATAGGTTGTCTTTAAGGCAGATTTTTGTTAAAATTAATCTCAATGTGCGGGGTAGTGTACGGCTGCACGTGAGGCTCGTTTAAAATGGGCCCTCCAATAGGTAACTGTTGAGAGTGCACTTGGCTGTATCGGTGAAACCCTTTTTATTTTTAAGGGCAATACCGAGGGAACCTTAAATATTATATTAAGGACTCCGTAGAGACTATACGCCGAGCATCCTTTAGGGGATGAAGATATAGTCCGATACTCCGAGTAATCGGAGCAAACAGTTTGCATAATCTCACAGACCAGGTTCAACCCCTGGCCCCGCAACCAAAGTAAGACAGGGAGGGGACTGGTGTCTCAGGGCGCCTCATAAACGTCCTTCGGTGGGTTCGACTCCCACCCCTGTCACTAACCGCTTCTAAAAGAGGCGGTTTTTTGTTAGAATAGCTCTATAGCTATGAATAAAAAAAGGGTTTTTTCTGGTTCCCGCCCAACTGGTCGCCTTCATTTAGGCAATTATTTGGGTGGGGTAAAAGGCTATTTGGCTTTACAGGAAAGAGATGATTTAGATTGTATTTATTCGGTTGTTGATCTTCATGGTATTACCACGCCTTACGAACCAGATAAACTTCAAGAACAGATTCGAGAGGTCGTTTTAGATTATTTAGCTTGCGGTTTAAATCCTGAAAAATGTCATTTAATGATTCAATCTCAAATTCCAGAACATATTGAATTGGCTTATCTTTTAAGTACCATCTATCCTGTTTCGCGGGTTGAACAACTGCCGACTTATAAGGAAAAGAAGATAGAAAATCCTCATTATGTTAATGTTGGTCTTTTTTATTATCCTATTTTAATGGCGGCTGATATTTTAATTTACAAGGCGGAATTAGTTCCGGTGGGTAAAGACCAATTGCCCCATATTGAATTAACCCGTGAATTAGCGCGGAAATTTAATCAAATGTTTAAGGAAGTTTTTCCCGAGCCGAAAGCTTTTCTGACAGAGGGGGAGTATGTTCCGAGTCTTTTAGGGAATGGTAAGATGAGTAAATCGGTTGATGGAAGCTATATTTTATTAACCGATAATCTGGCGACGATTAAACAAAAATTAGCCAAAATGCCCACCGATATTGGCCAAGGCAAAACTTTACCTAAAGAAGGAGGGATGATTAATCTTTTGACTTTTGTGGAATTGTTTATGGGTAAAAAGGCCAAGGAAGAATATGAAAAAGAGTATTTAGGCAAAGGGATTAAGTATGCTGAGCTAAAAGAAAAATTAGCTCAAGCTATCTTTCAAGAATTAAAGCCGATTCAAGAAAAAAGAGAATATTTTGTTGAACATTCAGAGATAGTCGATAAGATTTTGGCAGAAGGAAGAGACTATTGTGCCAAAATCGCCAAAGAAACTCTTCTTGAAGTCAAAAAAGCCATGGGTTTAATTTGAATCAGCTTCAGGTTTGTGATAGAATAAGTGTTGATGAAAAACGGTAAGATTCTCCCAAAATCGGTTAAAAAATATCAGTTTAAATTTCAAGTTAACCTAAAGAGTTTCTTCATTTGGTTATTGGTGGCAGGGGTTATTCTCTCTTTTTTCATCTCTTTTCCGACGAAATCGATTCCAACCGGTGAAGAAATTCCTTTATCACAGGCTTTAGCCGAAATTAAAGATAATAAAATTAAAGAGGTGAAGGTTGAAGAGGATAAGCTTATTTTGATTTCACGAGATGAAAAAACTTTTTTCTCCAGGAAAGAAACGCAAACCAGCTTCACTGATATTTTAAAGACAGCAGAAATTAATCCAGCGACAGTAAATTTAACGATTAAAGATGTTTCTTTATCAAAGATTTGGATGAATATTTTGGGAGGAATTTTGCCGATTGCCCTCATGGTCTTGTTTTTCTTTTTTATCTTTCGTCAAGCCAGAGGAGCCCAGGATAGTATTTTTTCCTTTGGTCGTTCTAAGGCTCAACTTTTTGCCAAGGGTAAACAAGCCATCACCTTTAAAGACGTGGCTGGAGTTGATGAAGCCAAAAAAGAACTCCAAGAGGTTGTTGATTTTCTCAAACACCCCGGCAAATATCGTAAATTGGGAGCCCGAACGCCAAAGGGTGTTTTGTTAGTTGGTCCGAGCGGAACAGGAAAAACTTTATTGGCCAAAGCAGTGGCCGGAGAAGCCAATGTTTCCTTTTTCTCCATGGCCGGTTCGGAGTTTATGGAAATGTTGGTCGGGGTTGGCGCAAGCAGGGTTCGTGACCTCTTTTCCAATGCTAAAAAAGCAGCTCCATCTATCATTTTTATTGACGAAATTGATGCCATTGGACGACAAAGAGGGCTGGGTTTTACCGGCGGTCATGATGAAAGAGAACAAACCTTAAACCAGATTTTAGTGGAGATGGATGGTTTTACTCCTAGCGACAACGTCATAATTTTATCTGCAACTAACAGGGGAGATTTATTGGATCCAGCCCTGCTACGTCCGGGGCGTTTTGATCGACGGGTTGTTTTAGATATGCCTGATGTGGAAGACAGAAAAGCCATTTTGGCCATTCATGCTCGAGGTAAACCTTTTGTCAAAGAAGTTAAGTGGGAAAATGTCGCCAGAAGAACAGTTGGTTTTTCCGGAGCTGATTTGGAGAATATGCTTAATGAAGCCGCTATTTTAGCAGCCAGGGAAAATCGAAATTCAATTAATGTTGAGGATATTGAAGAAGCAGCCACCAAAGTCAAACTTGGTCCGGAGAAAAAACGGCTGCAATCTGAAGAAGAAAGAAAAATGACCGCTTATCATGAAGCCGGCCATGCGGTGGTGAGTTTTGTTTTACCTCACATCGACCCGGTTCATCGGATTTCCATTGTTTCTCGAGGTATAGCCATGGGTTTTACCTTGATTCCTCCTAAAAAAGACCGTTACACCGAAACCAAAAGTCATCTTTTGGAAACCATTGCCACTCTTTTGGGAGGCCGAGCCGCCGAGGAACTAATTTTCAATGAATTTACCGGGGGAGCAGCCTCAGATATCGATCAGGCGACCAGAATTGCCCGTCAGATGGTGGTTGATTTTGGCATGAGTTCGTTGGGGCCAACTTACTTGGGCCCACAAATTGAAACTACCGAGTGGGGCCGAAGCTGGATGCAGCCTTCAGAAATTAGTCCGGATATGCAAGCTAAAGTTGATAGAGAAATTAAAAAAATTGTGGACGAATCATACCAGAAAGCCTTGGAAATTCTGAAAAAATCAAAAAAGAAATTGGATATCATCGCCGAGAAACTGGTTAAGCAAGAAACTTTGGAAGGTGAAGAGTTTGAAAAATTAATGAAGAAAAATTGATTTAAAGGTGAATGAAACGTTTAGTTTTAATTGATGGTCACGCTATCCTTCATCGGGCTTACCATGCTTTTCCCTCAACCTTAAAAACGCGCAAGGGCGAATTGGTTAATGCCGTTTATGGTTTTAGCCGGATGCTTTTAACCGTGCTTGAGGATTTAAAACCCCAGTATTTGGTTGTCGCTTTTGATTTACCCCAGCCGACTTTTCGCCATCAGGAATATGTTGGTTATCAAATTCAGCGGCCGGAAATGGATAAGGAATTATTCGGACAAATTGAACGGGTTTACCAAATTGTCAAAGCTTTAAACATCCCGATTTTTACCGCCCCTGGTTTTGAAGCAGATGATGTCATCGGCACCTTGGCCAAACAAGCCAAAAACTTAGAAGTCATGATTGTCACTGGCGATAGGGATATCATGCAGCTGGTTAATAAAAAGGTTAAGGTTTATTCCCCGCGCAAGGGTTTCGCCGAACCAGAGATTTTTGATGAAAAAAAGGTTAAAGAATTTTTAGGAATTACGCCCCAACAAGTCATTGATTATAAGGCTTTAACCGGTGACCCTTCAGATAATTATCCTGGTGTTTCGGGCATCGGACCCAAAACAGCAGTCAAATTATTATCACGATTTAAATCATTAAAACAAATTTATAAAAATTTAGCCAAGATTGAACCTGTTTTGAGGGAAAAACTTAGCCAAGGGAAAGGGGCGGCCAGATTGTCTCAGAAGCTAGCCACCATTGTCACGAAAGTTCCCTTAAAATTAAAGCTTAAAGCTTGTTTGCTTCATGATTATGACCAGCAAAAAGCGATAAAATTATTTGAAGAACTGGAATTTAGGAGTTTAATCAGTAAATTGCCAGGAATGGAAAAAGTTAAAGAGGAAAAAAAAGACGAAAGTCATCAAATGAGTTTAATATGATTAAAGTTGCTTTAGTGCATGACTATCTTAAAGAATATGGTGGTGCCGAGAGAGTTTTGGCGGCTCTAAGTGAAATTTGGCCAAAAGCGCCGATTTATACTGCCTTTTGTGACCGAAATTCAACAAGCGGCAAGGCTTTTGCCCAGAAAAAAATCATTGAATCCTGGCTGGCCCCCTTAATTAAATATAAAAACCTTTACAGTCCATTGCGGTTTCTAGCCCCAGCCATTTGGCGTAGTTTTGATTTTACCGATTGCGACATAGTAGTTGCTTCTTCTTCTTGGTATATCAGCCGCGGTTTTAAAGTTGGCCCTAAAACCAAAGTTTTTTGTTACTGTCATACCCCCCCGCGTTATCTTTATGGTTATTCCACATCAATAGAATGGCAACGTTATTGGCCGGTGAGAGTTTATGCCTTATTGGTTAATCATTTTTTGCGTCTTTATGATTTTCGCTCGGCCCAAACTGTAGCCCAATTTATCGTCAATTCCAGGAATACCCAAGGACGGGTTAAGAAATTTTATCGTTGTGATTCAACCATTATTTATCCGCCGGTGGAAGTAGACAAGATTAAAAAAGCCACGGCTAGTTTAAAACCCGAAAATTTTTATTTGGTTGTTTCACGGGTGGTTGGAGCTAAGGGCATTGAGTTGGCCATCGAGGCAGCCAAAAAATTAAAAATACCCTTGAAAATTATTGGGGAAACAGCCGGTTTGTATTGGTTTGCTCAAGGCGTTGGTCGTCTGCAAAACAAATATGTGGAATTTGTTGGCCGAGTTTCTGATAAAGAACTTTATCGCTATTATGGTCGATGTAAGGCCTTTTTAGCTTTAGCTACCGATGAAGATTTTGGTATCACGCCGGTGGAGGCGATGGCGGCGGGTCGTCCGGTGATTGCTTTTCGCGGCGGCGGCTATTTAGAGTCGGTCATTGAAGGCAAAACAGGCGAGTTTTTCAACGAGCCGACAGTGGAAAGTCTAGTAAATGTTTTGAAAAACTTTAAGCCGGGAAAATACAAAACTGAAGATTGTCGAAAACAAGCCGAAAAATTTAGCAAGGAAAGGTTTAAAAAAGAAATTAAAAAATTTATTGAAAAACATGCCGGAACTTCCAGAGGTTGAAACCATCAGAAGAGATTTGGCCAAGCTGATTGTCGGTCGGAAGGTTTTGGGGATTGAAACTAATTCACCCAAGCAGGTTCAACCTTCACTTGAAATGGTTAAAAAAGCCATTACTGGAACAACCATTAAAAAAGTTCAAAGACGAGCCAAAATTATTCAGATTTTCTTTTCCAACGGAAAGATTATTATTGTTCATTTGAAATTAACCGGCAGATTGCTAGTTAGAAAGAAAGAAGACAAGATAGATGATTGGCAGCATATTATGCTTAGTTTAAGTGGGGATAAAGAGTTACGCTTTGCCGATTCTAGGAAGTTTGGCTGGTTTCGTTTACTTAAAGATGAAAAAGAACTCCAAAAAATCCTCAAAGAATTTGGGCCAGAGCCCCTTGATGGCTTGACTTTGCCGGTTTTCCAAAAAATTCTTTCTTCAACTTCAAGACCGGTAAAGATTGTTTTGATGGATCAGCAGAGAATTTCCGGTGTCGGCAATATTTATGCTAACGAAGCTTTGTTTTTGGCGAAAATCGATCCACGTCGGCCAGCCAAGAAAATGACTAAACAAGCCGGGGAAAAGCTCTATCAGGCTTTAGAAAAGGTTTTAAGGGCGGGAATCAAGTATCGAGGGGCTTCAGACCAATATTATTTAGATGCTCTGGGGCATAAAGGTTTTTACCAAGAACATTTTCTTGTTTACGGACGGCAAGGTAAAAGATGTCTGGCCTGCTCAGGGACGATTAAAAGGATTAGTTTAGGGGGGAGAGGGACTTTTTATTGCCCTCAATGCCAAAAATGATTTTAAAAAAGATTCACCTTCAGAATTTTCGTAATTATTCTTCTCAGGAATTTACTTTTACTGAAGGAATTAATTTAATTGTTGGGCCCAATACCGTCGGGAAGACAAATTTGCTAGAGGCCATTTATCTTTTGGCTTCCCGTAAATCTTTTCGAGCTCGATTGGAGAAGGAAATGATTCAGAGAAATAAAGAAGTGGCTCGCCTCAAAGGGCAAATCTTAAGTGACGGAGAGAAAAAATTGTTGGAGATTGTTTTGATACGAGGGGAGATTAATGGTTCCCGGGTGGGGAAAAAGAAATATCTGGTTAACGGAGTCCCAAGAAGAATGATTGATTTTTTGGAAAATTTTCGTGTCGTTTACTTTGGCCCTCAAGATTTGGAAATAGTCGTTGATAGCCCGAGTATTCGCCGTGGTTGGCTAGATTTGGTTTTGGAACAGGCGGATAAAAATTATCGTCGAGCCAATCTTTCTTATCAGAAAGGCCTACGTCAGCGCAACAGACTTTTAGAACAAATCCGCGATGAAAACAAGCCACGTTCTTCCTTATTTTTCTGGGATAAATTATTGATTGGAAACGGGCAGTTGATAACAGAAAAAAGAGAAGAGTTTTTAAATTTTATTAATGAAAATCATGAGTTTTTTGGTCAATTAGAAATTTATTATGACAAAAGCCTTATCAGTGAAACCAGGTTGGCTAAATATGCTCAAGAAGAAGTAGCCGCCGGAGCGACTTTAGTTGGGCCACACCGTGATGATTTTGAAGTTGGACAAGACGGTCAGAACCTTCACGCTTATGGTTCGCGGGGCGAGCAAAGAACAGCTGTTTTTAATCTGAAGCTAGCCGAGTTGGAGTTTTTAAGTGAAAAAACTGGGCAAAGGGCGGTTCTTTTATTAGATGATATTTTTTCCGAGCTTGACCATCAAAGAAGAAAACATCTTTTAACCGTTATTCCTAAACAACAAACGATTATTACCACTACCGATATTCACTTAGTGGAAAAGAATTATCTTCAGGAAATGGAAGTGATAAAATTACCATAGTGCAAATTTTTGAAGAGAAAGAATTAACCAGAATTTATAAACTCCGAGATATTGGCAAAGGCGGTAATGGCCAAGTTCTTATCATTGGCGGTTCCTCTTTGTTTCACGGAGCGCCCATTTTGTCTTTAAAAACCGCTTCAAGAATTGTTGATATGGTTTTCTTTTCTTCACCAGAACCATCAGTGGGAACTACGGCCTGTCAATTAAAAAGTCAAATAGGTTCTTTCATTTGGGTTCCCTTTAATCATATTGAAGAATATTTAGTCAAATCAGATGCCGCTTTAATTGGTCCGGGTTTGATGAGATATCGTAAGAAAGACGAAAGTTCATCCAATAAAAATGGGAAGAGAACTAAAAAGATGACGGAATCATTATTAACTAGATTTCCCCAAAAACAGTGGGTGATTGATGCCGGCAGTCTTCATGTCATAGATAAAAAATTTATTCCGCCCCAGGCAATTTTAACGCCTAATAGAGGTGAATATGAAGCTCTTTTTGGCAAAGAAAAACCAGCAAAGGTGGCTAAAAATAATCATTGCATTCTTGTTTTTAAAAATGCTCAAACGGAAGTTTTTTCACCAAGCGAAGAAAAATTAGTTAAAGGTGGCAATACTGGTTTGGTTAAAGGGGGGACCGGTGATGTTTTAGCTGGTTTATCAGTCGCCTTGGCAGCTAAAAATCCGCCTTTCTGGTCAGCCTGTGCTGCTTCTTTTATTGTCAAAAAAGCTGCTGATGAACTTTATCAAAAGGTTGGTTTTGCCTACAATGCCGATGATTTAGCCGAAAAAATTCCAGAAGTTTTAGGAAAATATTTGCGTTAATGAATAAAATATTATAATATGTGGACAAAATGACAGGAGAAGTTGTGGAGTCATCCCAATTAATTCAAGCATTATTAGAGGCAGCTAAAAAAGAACAGTGGGAAACAGTGGATGAGAAGTTAATTCCCCAGCTAGGGGAAGTGAATAGTGACACGGCAGCAAAGGAATTATTAGGATATGTTAGTGACGAAAATCCTAATATAAGAGATGTAGTTGCTACCTCATTTGCTCATCTTAGGGGATTAAATCCTGAAATTGAAAGTGGGGTTATCGAAGCCATGTTTAAGATGGCCAAAAAAGATAAAGAAAGATATCCGGCAGGAAGAGCCGCAGCTTATCTTCTTTCCTTGGAAAAAAGACCAGGTTTGGAAGATCGTGTTTCCCATGCTTTGGAAGAATTTAAGAGAAAAGCAATTCAATGTAATTGGACAGATGATCTTAAAGGAGCAATCCCAGCCCTAGAGAGTATCCTTTCTTAATAACTTCTTGCTTTTTCCCGCAAATGGTGCGATAATAATTTTGTGTACACTCCTAAGTTTACCATCAACAATGAAATTCTAGCCAATATTGGTTTAATTGAGGCTGCTAGAGAGGTAGTAGAAAACGCTCCTTTAATCCCTCTTTACGAAGCTCGCTTTGTCAATGATGCTATCTTGCGAACAGTTCATCACGGCACCCATTTAGAAGGTAATTACTTAACTCTAAATGAGGTTAGAAAAACCATTGAGGGGGAAACCATTGTCGCTCGGGGAAGAGATATTCAGGAGGTTATCAACTACCGTAATGTTTTGACTTATATTGAACAACAAGAAAAAGAGCGTTCGGGAAAGAAAAAGTATGATGAAAGTCTTTTAAAAAAAATTCATCAGTTAACTTGCCAGCGGATTTTAGCTGAAGAAGAACTAGGACAATATCGAAAAGCTCAAGTTATTCTTAAGAACAGTTTTACCGGAGAGGTGAGTTTTCGTCCACCCGCAGCTTTGGAAGTCCCTTTTTTAATGGAGGATTTTTTTGAATGGCTTAACAGCAGTGAGGCTCTAAAAATTCATCCGATTTTACGAGCCGGAATTACTCATTATTATTTGGTGGCCGTTCATCCTTTTGTGGAGGGGAATGGGCGGACGGCCAGAGCCTTTGCCACTTTGATTTTGTTCATGGAAAATTATGATATTAAGAAAATCTTTTCCCTTGAGGAGTATTTTGATAAGGATGCCCCAGCTTATTTTCAGGCTTTGTTTGATGTTTCTAATCAGAGTCAGGAAATCTCGGAAAGAGATTTAACCCCTTGGTTGACCTATTTTACTCAAGCCATGGCGGTGGAGTTAACCCGGATCAAAGAAAAGATTAAAAGACTTTCCACCGACTTGAAAATCAAAAATAAAATTGGCGGCCAAATTCCTTTAAATGAAAGACAAATCAAACTGATGGAATATTTACAGACTAACGGCTCCATTACCACGCCCGAAGCCCGGAAAATATTATCAGAATACTCAGATGATACCTTAGTCCGTGACTTTAATTATTTGGCTAAAAAAGGTATTCTTAAGAAAGAAGGCAAAACAAAGGCTGCTCGTTACGTTTTAAAGTAAGAACCTGCCCTTGGCAGAACCTTGTTTCTTAAAGATTCGAAATGAAACCAAACGATCCACAATTTTTATATATGATTTTGATTTTGCCAACCCTGTTTGGTTTGACTTTGGTTGGCGAAGGCCTAAATAAAATCCTCAAAGATGAAAAAGCTGGTTGGGTTTCCATAACTTTCGGCTTGTTATTCATTATGGTTGTTATCTTTGCTTATTATTTTTTCTCCCAGAATTTGATTTGAAAAATGAATTTTAAGATTTTTGCTGATTATCTTTCGCAATTAGAAGCGACTGCCTCACGAAACAAAATTACCGAAATTTTGGCTGATTTATTAAAGAAAGTTTCAAATGAAGAAGTTGATAAGATTTGTTATCTTTCGCTAGGTCAATTAGCCCCTTTTTACGCAGGCTTGGAATTTAACTTGGCTGAAAAGCTGATGGTGCGGATAATCAGCCGGGCTTTTAATTTTTCTGAAGAAAGAGTAAAGCAGGAATACAAAAAGATTGGTGATTTGGGTGAAGTGGGAAGGAAATTTAAAGTTAAAGGTCCGGAAAAGAAAATGAGCGTTTTAGATGTTTACCAAAAACTTTATGAAATCGCCAAGGAAAGCGGCCATGGTTCGGTGGAAAGAAAGATTGCCCAAATGGCAAATTTGCTAATTGATGCCGATGCTTTAAGCTGTAAATACATTATTCGGATTCCTTTAGGAAAATTAAGATTAGGTTTTTCGGAATTGACCATATTGGATGCTTTGTCTTGGTTAATCACTGGTGATAAATCTAAACGCAAGGAAATTGAGGAGGCTTTTAGTGTTCGAGCTGACGTGGGGCAGATTGCCAAAATTATTAAAAAGAAGGGTGTTGGAGGTTTAAGGGCAGTCAAAATCCAATTTGGGGTGCCGATTATACCGGCTTTGTGTCAGCGCTTGCCGAATGCCGAGGAAATCATTAAAAAAATGGGTCAAGTAGCGGTTGAACCAAAATATGACGGGACCCGTCTCCAAATTCATTGGACCAAAGACAAGGCTGATTTTTTTACGCGTAATTTGGAGGACGTAACCCACATGTTTCCCGATTTAATTAAAGCGCTCAGTAAGGAAGTTAAAGCCAAAGAAGTTATTTTTGATGGTGAAGCGATTGGTTTTAATCCTAAAACAGGTAAATTTTTACCCTTTCAAGAAACGATTAAAAGAAAAAGAAAATATGAAGTGATTAATAAAGCCAAAGAAATTCCTTTGAAATATTTTGCTTTTGATATTTTATATAAGGATGGAAAGGATTTATTAAACACACCCTTTAATCAGAGAAGGGAAATTTTAGAAAAAACCATTCTTCTTCGCTCACGAGTGATAATTCTTTCTCCACAAATAGTGACCAATAATGCTTCAGAGTTGAAAAAATATCATGATGAGCAAAAAAGCAAGGGTTTGGAGGGAATAGTGGCGAAAAAATGGGAAGTTGCTTATGACCCCGGCCGAAGAGGCTATACTTGGGTGAAACTTAAACAAGAGAAAGGTAAAAAAGGCGGTGGGTTATCAGATACCTTAGATTGTGTGGTCATGGGTTATTATCAAGGGAAAGGGAAAAGAACTAATTTCGGTATCGGGGCTTTTTTGGTGGGGATTAGACAATCAGCGACTTCCGAACAGATTTTAACGATCTCTAAAATCGGCACCGGTTTGACCGATGAACAATGGCGGGAGATGAGAAAAAGAATTAATAAGGTTGCCATTAAAGGAAAGCCCAAAGTTTATCTAGTTGATAAAAATCTTGTGCCTGATGTTTGGTGCACTCCTAAAATTATGGTTGAGATTGAAGCGGATAATATTACCAAATCACCAATTCATAGCGCTCAATATGCACTTCGTTTCCCCAGGTTGGTCAGATTCCGTGATGATAAATCACCCAGACAAGCAACGACTTTAAAAGAGGCGGTAAAAATTTTTCGTCTTCAAGGTTAAAGTTTGTTACAATTAATTTGTGTTGGAAGAAAAATTTAATCCGCATGGTTTATCTTCATCTCAAGCTACTGAACGCCTGGCTAAATTTGGCCTCAATGAGCTTAAAAAACACCAGGAATATTCCTCGTTAAGGATTTTTTTCAACCAATTTGAATCTCCTTTAATCTATATTTTGGTTTTTGCAGGAATAGTAACTTTTTTCCTCCGTGATTTTACAGACACAATTGTTATTTTTGCCGCGGTGTTTTTAAATACTGCCCTAGGTTTTTATCAAGAACAAAAATCGCAAAAATCAATGGCAGCTTTAAGATCCTTAATTACGTCTTTAGCTAAAGTTGTTCGTGATAATCAGACGCAGACAATTGAGGCAAAAAATTTAGTCCCCGGAGATTTGGTTGTTTTGACTATTGGGGCACGGATTCCTGCGGACGGTTTACTAGTGGAAGCCACCGATTTGACAATAAATGAGGCTATTTTAACTGGCGAATCAGTACCGGTAGCCAAAAAACCAGGCTCCTTTTTAGGCATTAGTGAATCAGCTGCTGATAAACAACAGCAAATGGTTTTTATGGGGACAACAGTAGTTACCGGCATTGCCAAAATGATTGTTACTAAAACAGGGATGGAAACTAAAATTGGTCAAATTGGTCATAGTTTAATAGAAATAAAAGATGAAAAGACACCACTTCAGATTGAAATAACTAAATTAGCCAAAGTTTTGGCTTCAATAGTAGGTGTTATAACTCTTTCTATTTTTCTTTTCGGAAGATTTTTAGGCTATCAGTTTTTAGAGATGTTTACGACGAGTGTGGCCGTAGCTGTAGCGGCAATTCCCGAAGGTCTACCGATAAGCTTTACGGTTATTTTAGCCTTAGGCATGCAGAGAATTTTAAAGAGAAAGGCAGTGGTCCGTAGGCTTTTAGCTGCAGAAACCTTAGGTTCGGTGAGCACGATTTGTGTCGACAAGACAGGAACTTTGACTGAAGGCCAAATGAGGGTTGTTCAGGCTTTAGCTAATAAAGAAGAAAAAAGACTCATTGAAGCTGCGGTTCTTTGCAATGACATGAGAGACCCTTTAGAGTTGGCGATGATGGATTGGGCAAAAGAAAAGCTAAAAGCTAAATTTCAAAAATTAAGAAAGGAATATGAAAAATTAGATGAGATTCCCTTTAATCCCTCTTATAAATATATTGCCACTCTGTACCAAGAGAAAAAAAGTGGAGAAAAACTTTTATTCTTTTCCGGAGCTCCGGAAATAATTCTAAAAAGGTCAAAATTTAAATCTTCGAAAGAAAAAGAAGAACTCTTAAAAAAATTCAAAGAATATGGTCGACAAGGCTATCGCTTAGTCGGTTTTGCCTATAAAAAATTAAAACCTCATGCAACAGAAATTAAAAAGGAAGCTCTTAAGGGTTTTTGCTGGTTGGGGATTTTAATTTATGAAGATCCCATTAGAATGGGAGTCAAGAAAGCTCTTAAAGAATGCCAGCAAGCTGGAATTGAAGTGAAAGTTATTACCGGTGATTATTTGGAAACAGCGTTGACGATTATTGGTAAGTTGGGAATTAAAAATCACCAAAAGATTTTGGAAGGTAGTCAATTAGAGAAAATGAGTGATGATGAATTGAGAAAAACAGTCTCAGAAGTGGTCCTTTTTGCCAGAACAACTCCAAAGCAAAAATTAAAGATTGTTAAGGCTTTAAAATACAATCAGGAAGTGGTAGCTATGATGGGAGATGGTGTTAATGATGCCTTGGCTTTAAAGCAGGCTGATGTTGGAATAGTAGTTAACCAGGCCTCAGATGTCGCTAAAGAAACAGCCGATATGGTTTTGTTGGATTCTAATTTTGCGACTATTGTTCATGCCATTGAAGAGGGAAGAAATATTTTTGAAAATATCAGAAAAATAGTTCTTTATCTTTTGAGCAATTCGTTTACCGAAATTATTTTAATCGGTGGTTCAATTCTCTTAGGTTTGCCTTTGCTTTTGACTGCAGCACAGATTCTCTGGATTAATTTAATTGAAGATACTTTTCCGGCCATCGGTTTGGCTTTTGAACCTTGGGAAAAAGAATTAATGATGATTTCACCTCGGCCAAAAGCAACAGCCATTTTATCTTTACCGATGAAATTTTTAATTTTTGTGGTAGGAATTTTTCTTAATTTCTTCCTTTTGTTTCTTTTTTGGGCTTTAAACAAAGGCTTCTTTCATTTATCTTCACCCCAAACGGTGATGTTTGTGGCCCTAGGGATTAATTTTCTTTTTGTCCCCTTTGCTTGTCGTTCATTACGAAAGCCAATTTTTAAATTTAATCCCTTTAGCAATAAGATTTTAAATCTGACTCTAATTATTGGCTTTATTCTTTTAATTTCAGCTGTTTATTTACCTCCTCTTCAGTTAGTTTTGAAGACACATCCTCTGGGGATAAATGAGTGGCTTTTTCTTTTAGGCTTAGGCTTTTTTAGTTTTCTTTTAATTGAGTTAGCTAAATGGGCTTTTATTCTTAAGAAAAGAAATTTATAATAAAAAAATGCTGCTTTACTTTATTTTAATTTTTCTTCTTTCTTTTATTTTGATTAAAGCGACTGATATTTTAATTGTCAATTTTGAGGCTCTTTCAGTCAAAACCAAAATAAGAAAATTTGCTTTAACCGGTTTAATTTTAGGATTGGCTACCAGCTTACCGGAGTTTTTTGTCGGCTTGAGTTCAGCTCTTGAAGATAAATCAATTCTTTCTTTAGGCAATATTATGGGAGCCAACATTGCTAATTTGTCTTTAGTGGTGGGTGGGGCTGCTTTAATTGGTGGCGCTTTGAAGGTGGAAGGTATTTTTCTTAAGAAAGATGTTTTTTATGCGTTTTTGGCCGCTACCGCCCCGATGATTTTGTTAACAGATAAAGTATTGTCGCGGATTGATGGTTTGATTTTGTTGACTCTTTATGTGTTTTACCAGATTATTATTTTTAGTGAGGAAAAACACCTTCAAGAATTTAAAAAAACCCAGGAGATGGGAGTAATTCATCGTTTGATAAGAAAAATGAATCATTTGGAAACAAAAAAAGAAATTGGCTGGATTTTATTAAGTATTGTTATTCTTCTGTTTTCAGCCGATTTTCTAGTTAGGGCGGCAGTGAAATTGGCAGTGATCCTTAATTTACCTTTAATTTTAATTGGTCTTTTGATTGTTTCAGTTGGGACAACCCTACCAGAATTGGTTTTTGGTATCAAAGCCAGCAAGGATAAACAATCGAGTATGGTTTTTGGTAATCTTTCTGGTTCCATTGCGGCTAATGCAACACTCATCATTGGGGTGGTTGCCTTAATTTCTCCAATTCGCATTCAGGCTTTTGCCAGTTATCTTTTGGCCACTATGGTTTTTTTGATTATTTTTGGCCTTTTTTACTTCTTTATTCGAACGAAACATCGTTTGGACCGTTGGGAAGGACTGACTTTGTTTTTGGTTTATTTAATTTTTGTCATCATCCAATTTCGTAGTTTGTAAATTATGGAAGTCATTGCTGATCTCCACCTTCATAGTAAATACTCTCGAGCGGTTTCGCAAAATATGATTATTCCTCAAATTAGCCTTTGGGCTGCCAAAAAAGGTATTGGTTTGGTGGGCACAGCTGATTTTACCCATCCTTTATGGTTTAGAGAGTTAAAAGAAAATCTTAAAGAGGTAGGTGAAGGAGTTTATCGCGCCAAGAATCCTCCTGAGGGACGACTTAATCCTTTATTTTTATTAACCACCGAAATCTCTTCGATTTATACCCAGGAAGGTCGTTCCCATCGGATTCATAATTTAATTTTAGCCCCCAATCTTAATATTGTTGAAGAAATCAACAATAAACTCCGCTCTCGCGGGGTTAATCTAATGTCCGATGGCCGGCCGATTAGCGGTTTAAGTACCCCACAGATTTGTGAAATAGTTTTTTCAGTTTCCAATGATTGTTTAGTTATCCCGGCCCATATTTGGACTCCCTGGTATTCACTTTACGGTTCTAATTCCGGCTTTGATTCTATAAAGGAATGTTTTGGTGAGTTTGCTGATCAGATTAAGGCTATTGAAACGGGTTTATCTTCTGACCCGGCCATGAATTGGCGAATTACGGAGTTGGATAAAAGAAGTATTCTTAGTTTTTCCGATGCTCATTCTACGCCAAAATTAGGCAGGGAAGCCACCGTTTTTGAAGTGGAAGATGTTAAAAAGCTTAAATATGAAGATATCAGGCAGGCAATCATTAATAATAAAATTGCCTATACGATTGAGTTTTATCCAGAAGAAGGCAAATACCATTGGACTGGGCATCGGCTTTGTCAAGTTAAACAATCGCCGGAGCAGACAGCTAAATTGGGGACTATTTGCCCTGTTTGTGGTCGAAAATTAACTGTCGGCGTTATGCATCGGGTTGAAGAATTAGCCTCCAGGCCTGATGATTATCGCCCAGAAAATCGACCTCCTTATTTTATGATTGTTCCTTTATTAGAAATTTTAGCAGAAGTCATGGAAAGTAGCGTTAGCAGTCAGGTCGTGATTGGTCGTTACGAACAGATGTTAGAGAAGTTTGGTTCTGAATTTGAGGTTTTATTAAAGACACCGGTGGAATTTATTGCCCAAAGTTTTGGCGAGAAAACCGCCGACGCGGTCAACAAAGTTAGAAAAGGCCAGATTTTCGTTGACCCAGGTTATGACGGCGTTTTTGGGACGGTTAAAATCTGGTCAAGCTCTGACGAGGAGGAAAAAAAAGGGGAAAAAGAGCAAATGAGTCTCTTTTGAATCTTGACAAGACTTTAAGTGGATGAGTATCTTAATATTAAGAGTAATAATTTTTTTTGAAAGGGGGTGAAAAATGACGGGTTTACCAAAAAATACAGCCGCTGCCTTATCTTATGTTTTAGGTTGGTTGACAGGGATTGTTTTTCTTTTGATTGAGAAAGATCCTTTTGTTCGTTTCCATGCCGCTCAATCAATTGTCGTTTTTGGTATTTTGACGGTTATCGTTTTAATTCCTGGTATTGGTTGGGTGATTGCCCCTTTAGCTTGGATTGTTGGTTTTGTTTTATGGTTGGTTTTAATCTTTAAGGCTTATCAGGGAGAAGAATTTAAATTGCCTTGGGTCAGCGGTGTGGCCAAAAAACTTTTAGGCAAGGTTAAGTAATTTAAGACAGGATTTGTTATACTAAAAGGATGATTTTCCCCAATCGTTTTGAGGCTGGTAAAAAATTAGCTAGCAAGCTTTTAACTACTTTAGATTTGACTCCTAATTCTTCTTTAGTTGTTTTGGCGATTCCCCGAGGTGGGGTGATTATCGGTTCTCAATTATCTTCAGTTTTGAAATGTCCTCTAGAGGTGATAATGACTAAAAAAATCGGTGCGCCAGGGAATCCGGAGTTGGCGATTGGGGCGGTTGGGCCAATTGGCGAGCCAGTCATTGATGAGACTTTGGCAGCTCGTCTTGGTGCTGATGAAAATTATCTAAAATCTAAAATCTTAAATCTAAAATCTGAATTGGCTAATCGTTTTAGAGAGTATCGTGGAGACAAACCAACCCTTGATTTGAAAAATAAAGTGGTGGTTATTACTGATGACGGTGTGGCCACCGGATCAACAATGAAAGCGGCGATTGAAATTATCAGGCAGGAAAGCCCGCAAAAGATTATTGTCGCCGTGCCGGTGATTGCCAAAGATACCTTAAAGGAGATTGAGAATTTGGCTGATGAGGTAATTTATCTAAAAGCCCCAGATTTATTTTTTGCCGTTGGCCAGTTTTATCAAGATTTTAAACAAGTTACGGATGAGGAGGTAAAAGAGCTTCTAAAATGAAACTTATTATTGGGTTGGGGAATCCTGGAGAAAAATACCAAAACTCTCGTCATAATTTAGGTTTTATGGTTTTGGATGAATTTGCCAGGAAGATTCTTCCTCTGACAAAAACTAAATGGGGGACAAGTCAAAAAGCCAATTCGCAATTCATAATTTTTAATTCACAATTTATTTCGAGTCTTCGAGAAACAAACTCATTTATCTTAGTTAAACCGCAGACAATGATGAATGCTTCTGGTTTTGCGGTGGCGAAAATGTCGAATTTTTACAAGGTTAAACCAGAGGATATTTGGGTGGTTCATGATGATGTTGATTTACCCTTGGGGAAAATCAAAATTAGATTGGGTGGAGCTGCGGCTGGCCATCATGGAGTGGAATCAATTATCCAACAATTAGGAACCGATAAGTTTGTTCGTTTTCGTTTAGGCATTGGCCATCCGGGGAAAGGGAATGATAAACTGGTGGAAAGATATGTTTTGCAGGGATTCGCTTTCCATGAGGCAGGTGGAGCAAGGCAAGCGGTTAAGAAGGTGATTCAGGCGCTAAAGAAGGCTTTAAAAGATGGTTTGGTTAAAACCATGAGTGAATTTAACTAATGAAAAAGCAATTTTTTTCCCTAGCTTTGGTTTCTACCTTTCGACGTTTGGCTTTTGGTTTGTTAACTTTGTTTTCGCCCGTTTATATTTTTCGGCTGATTCTTAACCTTTCTTCCATAGAGGTGACGATTAGGATGGGGATTATCGGTGTTTTGGTTTATGCATTGTTTTTTTATTTAATTAAGATTTTAACTTTTCCTTTAGCTGAGAATCTGGCTTTTAAGGTTGGTTTTAAAAATGTTATCGCCCTTTCTTTTATTCCTTTTTTTCTTTTTATCACCTTCTTAATTTTGTCTGAAAGACAATTACTTTTTTTGGTTTTAACGGCTTTTTTCGGTGGTTTACAGGCTGGTCTTTTTTGGTTTGCCTATCACGGCATGTTTGTCAAGGCCGTGGATGAGCATTCTTTTGGCTTTCATGAAGGTGTTTGCCAAGGATTGGGAATCTTAACCTTGTTAGTGGCTCCGATTTTAGGGAGTTTGCTGATTTTCTTTTTTGGTTTCACTGCTTTGTTTCTAACCGCGGGTTTTTTTGTTTTGCTAGCGGCCCTGACCCTTATTTTTTCGGCCAGGGATAAACCCTTTCATGACGCTCGCTTTTTAACCTCTTTTGCTTTATTTAAAAAACACCTCAAAACCTTTTTGGCTTATTTAGGTTGGGGTGGAGAAACAGCTCTGTATGGCAACCTTTGGCCGATTTTTCTGATTCTGATTTTAGGCGACATTCTTTCTTATGGGGGAATTATAACCATTAGTATTTTATTTTCCGTTTTGGTGATTTTTTTAATCGGTCGATGGGTAGATAAGGCCAAAGGCAGCCGGGTTTTAACTTACGGGGTTGCCTTAGGGAGTTTTTCCTGGCTTTTGAGAACCATCGCTTATTTTCCCTTTTTAATTATTCTAGTTGATGGTTTTTACCGTTTAACCGAACAGATGATGACCATTCCGATGGACGTTTTATCTTACAAAAAGGCTATCAGCGGGGGAACAAGTCAATCTCTTTATTTTCGAGAGATCGCTCTTAGTTTAGGAGCCTTTCTCTTTTTAGCCTTGGCCTCTTTGATGATTTTTTTCAACTTGCCCTTTTGGTCAACTTTTATCTTGGCTTTTTTGGGGACATTAATGCCTCTTTTAATTATGAAAAAGGTTTAAATGAAAAATAAGAATTTTCATTCACTGAAGGATATTTTAGCTTCTTTTAATCCCACCCAGGATAAATATATCTCGCGGGAATTCCAGGATTATGGTTATCATTTGGCTGAAGAATTGAATGACTTAGAACATAAGGCTTTATATATGAAATTAGCTAAGGAAACGCCTAGGTTTTTGTTGGAAAAGACCAGAAACTTTGTCAAAGATGCCTATCAGGTTAAAAATCCCGCCAGACTTTTTATGTGGAAACTTCAGCAATTGAAAAAAGAAATAAAAAAATAATGTTATACTAAAAAATGCTTAAAAAGGAACTTAAAACACATCTTTTGCTTGTCTTTATTTGGTTAACGGTTATTACTCTTTTAAGATGGCAATGGCAGTGGAATTTGGTTTGGCTTTGGCTGGGTGGTTTTATGGGCACTTTTTTAATTGATCTTGACCATTTTATTTATCTTTTTTTTACTAATCCCCATGAATTGACGAGCCAGCGGGCTCAAAGATTATGGGAGCAAAAACAGCTAAAAGAATTAATTGCTTTGACTTTTAAGACAACCGAAGAAAGAATAAGGTTGGCTTTTCACAATGCGCTTTTCCAGTTGATTCTTTTTATCCTTTGTTTTTTTGTTTTAACTTCAACTAATAATCTGTTCGGCTCAGGCTTGGTAATGGGGATGTTTTTACATCTACTTAAGGATGAGTTTTATGAATGGCGGAGAGGGAGGGAAGAAAAATTAAGAGAACGTCTTTTCTGGCCTGTCAAAATTGATATTTCCTTTCAGAATCAAAGAATTTTTTTAATTTTAATGTTCTTGCTTTTTATGGCTTTAAATTTCTTTTTAATTTAATATAATGAATATATTATACAAGCCGTAAGGCGTAGTATAATTATAAGAGAAGAGGGTGAAGAAAATGTTCGAATTGACAGGTAAAAAAGCTTTAGTCACCGGAGCCTCCAGAGGGATTGGCCAGGGGATTGCTTTGGCTTTGGCCAAACAAGGGGCTGATGTCGCCGTTAATTTTCATTCCAAAGCTCAAGAAGCCGAAGTGGTGGTGGCTTCCATTAAGGCTTTAGGTCGAGATTCTTTTACTGTTCAGGCGGATGTTTCCGATTTAGAGAGTATTAAGAAAATGTTTAAAGAGATTGAGAATAAATGGGGGAAATTGGACATCTTGGTTAATAATGCCGGTATTCTTCAATCCAAACCTTTTGAACAGATTAGCGGTGAAGATTGGGAGAAGATGGTTAATACTAACCTCCGGGGCCAATATTTTTGTACTCAAGAAGCAGTGAAATTAATGAATCAAGGCGGACGAGTTGTCAATATTGCTTCGATTTCCTCGGGCGGAGTGGGCATTGCTTATCCGCAAATTTCTCACTACACGACCTCTAAAGGAGGGGTAGTGGGGATGACCGAAGCCTTAGCAGTAGAATTAGGGCCAAAGGGGGTTAATGTTAACGCCATTGCTCCAGGAGGAATTGAAACAGATATGACGAAAGAGATGCTGGCTGATGAAAAGATAAAACAAGCGATGTTGGCACAAATTCCCAAAAGAAGAATGGGAAAACCTGAAGATATTGGCGCCGCCGCCGCCTTTTTAGCTTCAACTGAGGCTGACTATATTACCGGAACGGTTTTGTATGTTGATGGTGGTTGGTTGGCTGCCTAAAGAAATTCCATTTTGTTTTTATTAAAAAAAAGAGAAAAGTGATGACTTTTACTGACCAAAATTTTGGAAAAGAAGTTTTAAAAAGTGAAACACCCGTTTTGGTGGATTTTTGGGCGCCTTGGTGCGGCCCTTGTCAAATGGTAGAACCGATAATTGAAGAATTAGCCAAAGAGCTTGACGGAAAAATTAAAGTCGGCAAGATTAATGTTGATGAGAACCCCAAAATAGCGGCAAAATATGGCATTATGAGTATTCCGACGGTAATTTTGTTTAAGGAAGGAAAGGAAGTTATAAGAAAGGTGGGATTTGAGGGGAAAGAAGCCTATCTTGAAATAATATCTAATATCTAATGTCTAATATCTATGCTCTTATTATTATTGGTGCTGGCCCGGCTGGCTTAACTGCCTCGATTTATGCCAGTCGTTATCAAATTAAGCATCTTTTGATTGGCAGTCAATTAGGAGGAACAATGGTTTGGGCTTCAATGATCGAAAATTATCCTGGCTTTGAGTTAATTACTGGGGTTGATTTGGCTCAAAAAATGATGGAACAAGTTAAAAAACTAGGAGTAGAGATTAAAAATACTGGAGTGTTGGAGATTAAGCAGAAGCAAAAAAGCTTTGAGTTGAAAACCGAAAATGACGAAGTTTATGAAGCCAAGGCTTTAATTATCGCTACCGGAACTCAAAGACAAAAATTAAATATTCCCGGTGAAGTGGAGTATTTAGGTAAGGGAGTTTCTTACTGCGCTACCTGTGACGCAGCTTTTTTCAAAGAAAAGATAGTGGGAGTGGTTGGTGGTTCCAACGCTGCTGTTACCTCGGCTCTTCATTTAGCGGCTTTGGCCCAAAAAGTTTATCTTATCTATCGTAAAAAACCTTTAAGAGCTGATCCTATTTGGCAAGAGAAAGCTCAAAAAAATGCTAAGATAGAAATTATTTATGAGACCAATGTCTTGGAAGTTCTTGGTGACGAACAGAAGGTAACGGCTTTAAAATTAGATAAAAACCATCAAGGGAATAATCAGTTAAAAGTTGACGGTCTTTTTATCGAAATTGGTGGTCAACCAGGAACGGAATTAATGAAACCTTTAGGCGTTGAATTAGACGAAGAAGACTATATTAAAGTTAAGCCTGATATGTCGACTAATATCCCTAGTCTTTTTGCGGCTGGTGATGTGGCCAATATTTCTGGTGAATTTCAACAAATTGTAACCGCTGCAGCTGAAGGCGCCTTAGCTGCTAATAGTGTTTATCAATATCTAAAAGGGGGTAATAAGCATGAAGATAATCATCGATAAAAATCTTTGTCTTGGTTGCGGGACGTGTGTGGCGATTGCCTCTAAAACTTTTAGGTTAGGCAATGATGGAAAGGCAGAGGTTATCGAGCCAGCCGGTGATAAGGAAGAAACAATTAAGGAAGCTATTGACAGTTGTCCTGTTAGTGCGATAAAATCAACCGATTAAGATGAAAGAAAAGAAGAATTTTAACCTGACAACTTTAATTTTAGCTCTTCTTTTGGTGGGTATAGCCTTCTTTGCCGGAATGATGTGGATGAAGAATCGGAACTTGGAACAAGGAAAGGCCGCCGGTACTGCTGACCAAACTGCTCAAAATGAAGCTGAAACTCAAGTAACCCCAGAGCCATTAGAATCAACAGTTGGTGGCTTTGCTATTACTAAAGACGAGATTTGTTATGAGAATGAGAAGCCTTTAATTTATTATTTTGGTTATGCCGGTTGTCCTCATTGTAGTTGGAATCATCCTATTTTACAGTCTGTAGCCAAAAAATTTCCAACCCAAATCGCCTTTCATGACAATATGGATAAATTGGAACAAGATCAAGATGTTCAAGAAAAATATGCTCAGATTAGCCAAGGAGCCGTTCCTTTCTTTGTTTTTGGCTGTAAATATGTTCGACTTGGCAGCGGCGAAAATTATGGCGAGAAAGATGAAGAAAAGTTTTTAACTGCCTTAATTTGTAAGTTAACCAACGGTCAACCGGAAAAAGTTTGTACCCCAGTCCAAGATTTAATTGACCAAATCAAGTAATCCTTCTCCCATGCTTGAACAACTTTTTTTAAACCAGACTCTAGGCCCTTTAGGAATGACTAATTTCTTGAGGCATGCTCTCCATTGGGGTGTGGCTCAAGGCTATTCTTTAGATTTCCTGATTTTAATTCTTCTTCTTCCCTTGGCTTTAACCGCGATTGCGTTGGCTCGATATCTGATTGGGATACAAGGTTTAAATTTCTTTGCTCCGGTTATCATCGCTGTGGTTTTCTTGCCAATTGGTATTATCCTTGGACTAATTTTATTTTTAGCCATCTTTTTAACCGAAATTTTGGTGATTTTAATTTTACGGCGTTTAAGAATTCATTTTGCCGCTAAAATGGCTTTGGTTTTATTGATTACCTGTTTGGTTTTTTTACCATTGCTTTTTTTGTCTTCAAGCCTTAAGTTGTCTCCTTTATTTAATTCTTCTTTAATTCCAGTTCTCGTCTTAATTCTTATGGGGGAGAATTTGGCTGAAGTTCAATTAAGAAAAAACCCCAAAAAGGCTTTCCGAGCTGTCTTAGAAACCTTAATTTTAACTTCATTAGCTTTTGCGGTTTTAAGCTCGATGGTCTTGAAAAGAGTGATGCTTCTTTATCCAGAGGCGATGATCATTTTGATTGTTATTTTGGATATTTGGATTGGTCAATTTACTGGTTTGAGATTGTTAGAATATCGCCGTTTCCGTAAATTATTGAAAAAATGATTGTTTCTCCTGTTAATCTTTTAGGCCTTAATGCTCGCAATCATCTCTTTTTATCAACAAATAAAAAAGAAGGGCGGAGAATAGCTGACTCTAAACTTTTAACCAAAAGAATTTTAAGAAAGAATCATTTAGCCACACCAGCGATTTTGGCTATTTTTAGAACTCCAAGAGATATTATGAATTTTCCTTGGGAGACTTTGCCTAATAACTTCGTTCTTAAACCTTCCAAGGGTTTTGGCGGGCAGGGGGTAGTGATTGTTAAGAAGAAAGCTAAATGGGCCGGGGAATGGCATTTAATGGATGGTTCTTTAATCACAACCCGAGATTTACGCTTTCATGCCTTGGAAATTTTATCTGGGCGTTTTAGTCTTCACAATGGTTCTGATATTGCCTTCATTGAGGAGCGGATTAAGATTCAAAAAATCTTTGCCAAATATGTTTGGCATGGGGTCCCCGATATCCGGATAGTTGTTTTCAATAAAATCCCGGTGGTGGCGATGTTAAGATTACCGACAAGAGAATCCCAAGGCAAATCTAATCTTCATCAAGGAGCCATTGGGGTGGGGGTTGGTTTGGCTACTGGAATTAGCACTTACGGGATTTTAAACGGCCGTTTTATTAAATTTATTCCGGAAACGAAAAGAAAGATAAATGGGTTAAAAATACCACAATGGGATAATATTTTAACTCTAGCTGTCAGAGCTCAGGAGGCCGTTCCGATGTTGGGTTATTTTGGGGTGGATATTGTTTTAGACAAAGAAAGAGGCCCGATGATTTTGGAGTTAAATGCCAGACCGGGTTTAGAAATTCAAAATGCCAATCTTTCTCCCTTAAAAAAAAGATTAGAGAGGGTTGAAGGGCTAGAGGTTAAAGACGCTGAGCATGGAGTAAGGATTGCTAAAGCTTTGTTTGCGGAAAGATTTGCCGACCGGGTGATGGCCGAAGAGGGAATTAAAACAATAAGCTCTTTGGAATTAATTAAAATTATGACTGCCCTCGGAAATAAAGAAGAAGTTTGGGCTAAAGTTGACACTGGAGCCTGGCGAACTTCCATTGATTTAGAATTAGCCAAAAGATTGGGGCTTTTAAGAAAAGAAAATGTTTTGTGGACCAAGGTTTGGAAAAGCAGTTTGGGTAAAGAGGAAAGACAGACTATCGATTTAACTTTCTATTTGGCCGGCAGAAAAATTAAGACTATCGCCGTAGTAGCAGATAGAAGTAATTTAAGAAGACAGATGATTATTGGCCGTCGCGATTTGGATGGCTTTTTAGTTAAGCCAATAGGAATGTCAAAATGAGAAAAATTTTAGTTTTGAAAGTCAAATTCATCGGTCGTCACCAAAGAGAGAAAAAAGTTTTTGCCTGGTTTAAAAAATATTTTTCCAAAAAATTTGAAATAGTCATGGGGCAAATGACTGATATTTTTTTGGAGATTAAAAAAAATAATGTTGAAATCCGGGTGGGTGGTATCAAGGGAGATGATATTAAGAGTTTTGATTTAATTTGGTTTCGGACAACCGGTAAAAAGTATGGTCGTTTTGCTGTGGCCGTGGCTGGCTGTCTGGATTTTCTTAAAATTAACTATTTTGATTCTTCCTTGGGCCAAAGAGCAATTGGCGGCGATAAATTAATCGGTTTAGTGAGGTTGGCTACCGGTAATTTACCCATCCCAGAAACCCTTTTTTGCTGGTCAAGACATTTAAAAGCAAGCTTAGATTATGTGGCCCGTAAATTTGGTTTTCCCTTAGTCGTTAAATTAGCGGGAAAACATTGGGGGAAAGGGGTTTTTATTCTGAAAAATAATAATGACTTAAAATCAGTGATTAAGGAAATTTCCTCAAGCGGGCAAATTTTCTTTCAAAAATTTTATCCCCATAGAGTTTATTACCGGGTTTTGGTTTTAGATTATCAGGCAGCTTCCTGGGAGGAAATCTATAGAGGTCAAGGTGAATTTCCTCATCCTATTGGCAGCTTAATCAGTAAAAAGTTTTATCCCATTGAAAAAATCCCAGGCAAAATGAAAGTTTTGGCAGTTAAGGCGGCTAAAAGAATGAAATTTGAAATGGCTGGGGTTGACATCTTTCAGGATGAAAATACCGGCCAGTATTTTTTGGCGGAAGTTAACCGGGCCCCGGCTTTTGCTGTTGATTATCCTGGTGATCCAGAACTTTTAGCTGTGGCCAAGTTTTTTGAGAAAAAGTTGAAGGAATAAACTACAATTGACTTAATTATGGAAATTAATTCAAACGAAAATCAGCCAATTTTTGATTCATCTTGGCATTCAAAATTCAAAGAGAACGGCATGGTTGAGGTAATTGAGCTTTTAACGATTGAAGAAAAGAATCGAGACGAACAAAAGAAACTTTTTTTGTCTGGAGAAATTAGAAATCCTCAATTTGAATATCCTAAGTTAAAAAGAGACTTCTTGGAAAAAAGGGAAGAAAACCTTTTAAACCTAAAGAAGGATATTCTGGGAAAAGAAAACAATGAGGTGGTAAAGCAAGCTTATCGGTGGCGAATAAACGAAAGTTTAGCAAAATTAAGAATGCTGAAGTCATCTATAAGCGGAGAGATGAGAAAATTCAAAAGATACGCTGATTTCATTTATGGAAAGCCTTCAAAAGACATTTTCAACTATACCCTGCAGGGAATAAAAAAAACGATTGATTCCTGTTCCAATTCAGACAGAACTGATCTTAAAAATTTGGCTGGACAATTAAACTTTTTGATTGATTTTAATATGAAGGAAACCAAAGCTTTTGAATTGCCCTCATCGGAAGTGATTGAGCTGGCCAAAAAAATGACAAGAGAAGAATTTTCAGATTTAATCAACATTATTCCGAAGGATGCTGATAAGTTTGACTCAATAAAAATAAAGGAGGTTTTTCAGGAAGGCCTTAATTTTTTGGAGGCCGAGAATTGGCAAGTTATTATTGACAAGAACACAAGAGCGATTAACGTTGTACAAGATGAGCAACTTGTAAAAATTCCCGAATCAAGAGTTTTAAAAAAAGACAAAATGATTAAATTGAATCTCCATGAGATTGGGACCCACATTAAAAGACGTGTTATGGGTGAGAGGAGTCGGTTGAAACTACTATCCATAGGATTGGACCGTTATGAAAAGGGAGAAGAAGGAATTGCCACAATGAGAGAGCAGACGATGTCAATAAATTTAAAAGATTTTAGCGGTTTTGATGGTCATTTGGCTATCGGTTTGGCTTTAGGCCTGGACGGTAAACCAAGAGATTTTCGGGAGGTTTACGAAATATTAGAAAAATATTACTTGCTAAAGAAAATTAAATCAGGAAAAGATTCAGAATTAGCTCAAAAAGAAGCTCAAGAAGCAGCCTGGAGAAGATGTATTCGGACTTTCCAAGGGACTGATTGTCAAACTTTAGGAGTTTGTTATCCTAAAGACATTGTCTATCGAGAAGGGAATATTGGCGTTTGGGAAGTTATTAAAAGGGACAGCCAGGAAATGAAACGTTTCAGTATGGGGAAATATGATTCGGCTAATCCTCGGCATCTTTGGATTCTCGAACAATTAGGGATTAGTGATAAAAACCTTGAAGATATAGAAAATGAAAAATAAAAAGGTGGCGGTGGCGATGTCTGGGGGGGTTGATTCAGGCGTAGCCGCAGCACTGTTGATTAAAGAAGGTTATCAATGT
>Ga0210050_1000866_pt1 | contig 36140 bp, 36 predicted proteins | sample CryGey132114_all_FD_185463 | JGI IMG/M metagenome (GOLD analysis project Ga0210050, IMG submission 185463) | Groundwater microbial communities from aquifer - Crystal Geyser CG22_combo_CG10-13_8/21/14_all (SPAdes) (version 2) | ecosystem: Environmental > Aquatic > Deep subsurface > Groundwater ... | reverse complement strand
CTTCTCTGTGGCAAAATCCCAAAGTTGATTTTTGATTTTTTCGGCTGACCAATCAGCCTCAGTCAATTGATCTAGGAGATCTTTAAGGGCTGGTAAAAATTCTGTGGTTTTAAGTAGGCTTTTTTCAAATTGGGGGGCTTGGAAAAAATAGTCTAGTTCGCCAGCCTTGGCAATATCCCCTATTTCCGCTAAGGTTTTGATTCTTTCAATTAATAAAGGTAAAACTTTTTCAAAAATTTCTGTTTGATAATAGCTTTGATTTTTAAATTCAACTGGCAAGAAAGTTTCAGCTTGAGTTAATAGTTCAGCGGGACTTAAAGTTTTTAAATATTGATGGTTAAACCAAGCTAATTTTTCTAAATTGAAAATAGCACTACTTTTTTGGACTCGTTCTAAATCGAATAATTTAATTAAATCACTAAGACTTAAAATTTCATCAGCTTCAGGTTTATCATTATTTTGAGGCGACCAGCCTAATAAAGCTATAAAATTAATCAAGGCGGGAGCCAGATAACCTGTTTGTTGGTAAGTCTTAATGGCCGCTATTTCTCCATGCTTACGTTTAGAGAGTTTGCTTTTGTCGGGGGCTAAAATCATTGGTAAATGAGCGTAAGTGGGAATCTTTCCGCCTAAAGCTTCGATCATTAAAATTTGACGGGGGGTATTGGAAATATGATCTTCACCTCGAATAATATGACTAATTTCTAAATCACAATCATCAACCACTGAAGCAAAATGATAAAGTGGAGTATCTAAATCTTTAGCCACGACAAAATCACCGAGCTCGCTAGTGTCAAATTCAATTGGACCACGAACTAAATCATTAAACCGCACAATCTGACCTGGATTACGAAAACGTAGGACCTCGGCTCGTTGCCCAGGTTCAGTTGCTTCTTCTTTTGACCAATAGATTTTATTAGCTTCTAAGAGGCTTTCTAATTTTTGCTTATAAAGATTAGTGCGATCTGATTGGTGATAGACGGCATCATAATTTAAACCTAACCAAGCCAGAGAATCTAAAATATCCTGAGTGTATTCTGATTTTGATCGTTCTTGATCAGTATCATCAATTCGTAAAATAAAAGTCCCACCCTTGGCTTTAGTAAATAAAAAATTAAATAAAGCCGTTCGGGCGGTTCCAAGATGAAAAAAGCCAGTGGGGCTAGGGGCAATCCGAGTAATAATTTTATTATCGTTCATGACTGAGGGCTAAATTTAAAATTTCTCGAGCAATAGTCTGTCCGGCCTCGGGTTTGGCAAAGTTCTGACAAGCTTTTTTCATTTCGGCCATGGTGTCTGGTTCATCAAACAGTCGGTTAATTTCTGACAATAAAATTGAGGGTCGGAGATTATTTTCTTCGATCACAATCGCGGAACCACTTTTGGCATAAGTAAAAGCATTTTTAGTCTGATCGTGACTAATAGATTCTGGTAAGGGAATAATAATTGACGGAATACCCCAATAAGCAATTTCAAAAATTGATGAACCAGCTCGAGAGATGATTAAAGAGGCCGAACCCGCCGCCATCTTGATGGCGGTATTATTAAGATAGGAAAAAGGTTTGTAACGTTTAGCTAAACTATTTTTGGCTAGTAAATTAGAAGCTAGCTGTTGGACTTCTTTAAAATTGGCCGTTCCGGTTTGATGAATAATTTGGTAACGATTAATTAATTGAGGTAAGAGATCAAGAATAATGTTATTAATTTTAACTGCTCCTTGGGAACCGCCGACAATGAATATGACTGGAATTTTAGGATCAAAATCTAGAAATTCAAAAGCTCCAATTTTACTAGGTTGCAAGACTTCTCGGCGTAAGGGATTGCCAGTCACAGCTATTTTTCCCTTAGGAAAATACGGCATCGCCGATTCATAAGACAAGGCTACTCGGGTGGCAAATTTTCCGGCCCAGAGATTGGCTCGACCGGGGTGAGAATCAGATTCATGGATAAAAATAGGAATGGCTAGTAGTCGAGCGGCTAAGACGGCAGGGACCGAGGCAAAACCACCTTTAGAAAAAACTAAATCAGGATAAATTTGATACATTTTAAAGATTGCTTGGACTAAACCCAAAGCCGTTTTAAATAAATCAGTAAAATTTTTAAGTGAAAAATAACGACGCCATTTTCCCGCGCGAGTTTGAATAAAAGTGATACCGTTTTCAAATAACAGTTCCTGGTTATAAGGATCGGTTGACATAAAATAAAGCTCTGGTTCGACCAGTTTGTCGCTTAAGGTAATGGTTTTAATTTCTTGAGCGATGGCAATAATAGGATAGAAATGACCCCCAGTGCCACCACCGGTAAAAAGAATTTTCATAATTTATTTAGGCTCGATGCTTAGATATATTAAGAATAATACCCGCTTCCAGCAGACTAAACAAGAGCGCGGTTCCACCATGACTGACAAATGGCAGAGGGATACCAGTGAGAGGAATTAGACCAAGCATAGCGCCAATATTGATAAAAGTTTGGACAATAATTAGGGAAATAAAACCAATAATCATAAAGCGACCGAAAGGATCTTTAATTTTAAGGGCTAATTTATAACCCCACAGAGCAAAAATTAACCAGAGAATAATTAAACTACTACTGCCGACAAAACCAAATTCTTCACTAGTGATAGCGAAAATTGAATCTCCGATTGATTCTGGAAGAAAACTGAATTTTTGAACACTCTGACCAAAACCGCGACCACTAATTTGACCTGAACCAATAGCGATCAGAGATTGGTTGATCTGGTAAGAAGCACCTTTAGTATCATAATTAGGATTAATAAAAGTGATTAGTCGTTCTTGGATATAGGGTCGTCTATAGGCCATTACCGATAGAGCGACTGCTCCGATTAAGGTCAAAATCAATAAGTGCCGTATTTTTCCCCCACCGATAAAAAACATAATTGAAGCCGTGGTGGCCGCGACTAAAAAAGTACCGGTATCTTTTTGAATCGTTACTAAAATTAAACCTAAAATTGTCATTAAAATTAACACAGGGATTAAACCAGTACTGATTTTTTTGACACGTTCTTTTTGAGTAGCTAGCCAAGCGGCTAAGTAAATAACCATCGTAAATTTTAAAAACTCGGCTGGTTGAAAAGAGAGAAGTCCTAGGTTAAGCCAGCGTCTCGCTCCTCCGGCTTCAAAACCCAAACGGGGAATTAAAACCAGGAGAGATAAAATCACCGCTAAAATAAATAAAAAGATTGAGTATTGTCGCCAGTGTTTATAAGGAATTTGAGCAACCACTAACATCAAAATAAGACCAGTTAACAGAATTATAAATTGTTTAGACACGACCATTAAAAAACCAGCTCCAGTTTTAGTTAATTGGCCTAAGGCGGCTGAAGAAAAAATAAAAAAACCCAGCAAAACCAAACTAATGATTAAGATGAGAAAAAAACTATCAATTTTTTTTCGTTTCATTTTCTCTAAACTTATTTACTGATTAAAACAATAATCATTCCAATAATGGCAAAAATAATACTAATGACCCAATAACGCATGACCACTTTGTAAGCTGGCCAGCCCAGAGCCTCGAAGTGATGATGAATTGGGGCAACTAGAAAAATCTTTTTACCTTTACGTAATTTTTTTGATAACAGTTGGATAATGACCGAAATTGAGGTGATTAGAAGCGGAGCAGCGATAATCGGTAAAATAAAAACGGAATCAGTTAGAAACGCGACGACGGTTAAGGTGGTGTTTAAACCTAAAATTCCAGTTTCGGACATATAAAATCGAGCCGGTGGAATATTAAACCATAAAAAAGCCAAAGTCCCCCCAGTGATGGTGGCACAAAAAGCGGCTAAGTCGATTTGATGTTGGAAAAAAGCAATGCCCGTATAAGAGGCAAAAATAACCGCCAAGACTCCCCCGGCCAAGCCGTCGATACCATCAATAACGCCACTAGAGAATAGAGCGACCATCACCAAAATAAATAAAGGCATAATCCAAGCCCCGACATACCAAGAACCATTAAAGGGAATACTGAGTGAATCCATTCCTAATTTAAAATAAAACCAATAACCGCCAATTAGACCAAGAATAATAACTACTAATAGACGATAAGAAAAAGCTAGGCCGGCTTTTTTCGGATCAATTGTTTCTCGAACTTGGAGTAAATCATCAATTAAACCCACTATCGCTCCGACCAATAAAGTAAAAAGTGGTAGCCAAGTTTGATTTCGACTTAAAAAATTTAATTTAGTCGTAGCGTCTCCGGGCCAAATATTAGCTAAAAGAAAAAAGACTAAAATTGTCACTAAAGTACTAAACCAAATAACGACTCCCCCCATTCGAGGAGTACCGGTTTCTTTATCTTTATGTAATTTATTAAAGATAGGGGTCTCTCGACCATCAGGGGATATTTTACCGGCCTTTTTTTTCCACAAGCGATGTTTATAGAGAAAATGAGTCAAAATGGGAGTCAGAAGAATACCGAAAAAGAAAGCTAAGGTACTAGGGGCAAAAACTTTAATAATATCAATATACATAATAGGAAATTTTAGAGTTTGTCTTTAAATTATAAGCTATTTTTCTTCTTGAGCCAAATAATCCAAAGTGGCCCAGACCAATTTTTCAGTATCACTAAATCGACCTTCTAGGCTGGAACCTAAAACTGTAATGGCAATTGGGCGATTGAGACCAGCTTGAAAAACAATCGAAAGATTACCACCAGCTAAGAGGGTGTAGCCAGTTTTGGAGCTTAGTAAACCTGGTAAATTGCCAATAATGGGGTTGGTATTAAGGGCGGGGTGAATTTGGTAACCACTTATTTTAGGATAAATTAATTTTTTGTTTGTCGCTTCGATTAATTCTGGGTATTTCGTTACTAAATAAGCATTCAATTTTGAGATGGCTAGAGCACTACCATAAGCGCCAGCTAAATTAGGACTTTCATCAAGACCGGTTTCGTTGTAAAAACGTAAATCAGTTAAACCTAAACTTTGTCGTCGATTATTCATTGCCGTGACAAAATTTATTTCCGGATTTTGAGTTTTGGCCATTGTGACTAGAGCTAGGGCTCGAGCTCCATCATTAGAAGAAGAGACGAGAGTAAAATCAATTAAATCTTTTAAGTGCCATTTTTCTCCAGCGATTAAATTAGGATTAAAAGATTCTAGATTAAAATTTAAATCAGGAATAGTGACTAAGGTTTTAAGAGGAATTTGTTCGGCCGTGACTAAGACAGTCATTAGTTTAGTTAGTGAGGCTAAAGGTAAAACAGTATCGGCATTTTTGGCAAATAAAACTTTCTGATTATTAATATCGTAGACCACCACGGCTTGAGCTAAGACGACTTGATGAGGAAAAACCGCTGTTTGAACTGGACTACTGGTGGCTGTGTTTGCTTTGGCCTTGATGGCTACTAATGATCCAGAATTAAGATTAGCCAAGCCCAGGACAATGACACTAGTCAAAGAGACTAGAATAAAAGCTATTAGAACTAATCTAGTCTGCAGTAATTCTCGATTAAGAGGTTTCTTTTCAATTTGTTCGTCAGCCATTATTTTCAGGGGTTTTAGAGTTTGAGTCGCTGATGCTTTCAGTTTCTTCTCCTCGATTTTTAAAAGTTAATAATTCTTGGCGAATTAATTCATAATCTGGTAAGTCTCCTACTTTGGCGACTGCTAAATAACGAAGTAGATCAAAAGTTGGACGATAAATAAAAGTTCGGGCGTCATCAGGTTTAGGTAAACGCTCGACTAGACCTCGGACTAAGAGATTTCTTAAAATAAAACTAGAATTAACTCCTCGAATATAGTCAATTTCAGGTCGAGTCACCGGACCTTCATATAAGACAATCGCTAAAGTTTCTAAACCGGCTTTACCTAAATCTCGATTTAGTTCTTCTTTAATTAAAGCTTCGATTAAAGAACTTAAATCTGGCGCGGTGCCGAGCATAACGGAATTTTCCTTTTCCAATAAAGCCAAACCCCGGTTTTCTAAATTACTTTTTAATTGATTGAGGGCAGTTTCAATCGAATCTAGAGAAACGGCTAAAGTCTTGGCCAACCAGCTTTTTTCGACTGGTTCGCTTTTAAAAAAAAGAATCGCTTCAATTTTAGCGCTTAAATTCATAATAATTAGTGGTTTTTATCACTTTATCTATCTTAACTCCTTGGCTCGAAAATTCAAAAGATTACTTTTGCACTCTATGTCGCTAATAATGAGGCACGCCGGATTGACGATTTTCAATATCAATATCTTCAAAATGGCTATTTTGTCGAACCTCGACTAAACCTTGTTTGAATAATTCTAGTATTCCCAGGAAACTAACAATCACATTTACTTTTTCGTGTTTGTTTTCCTTAACGTAATCTTTGAACCTAAAGCTCATTTGTTGAGCGACTCGTTTGGCTAAGTCTGTCATCACTTCTTCCAAACTAATCACTTTTTTAATGATAGCGGCCGGAATTTTTTCTAATTTAGGTAATTCAGCCATCACTCCTCTAATCGCTAAAAATAAGGATGGGGTTTTGATTTCGGGGCTAGGAGTAAAAACGACTGGTCGATTATTACTAATTTGGCGTTCAAAAATTAATCGAGTGCCAAAATTATTTTTCAACCAAGGAGTCAAATCTTTGATTCGTTGATAATGTTTGAGCCGGCGTTCTAAATCACCGATACTTTCACTTTCTTCTGGACTGATCGTTAAACCCGGTAAGAGCGAAAGTGATTTAATCAACATTAAAGTCGAAGCCACTAAAATAAAATTAGCCATTTCTGCCATCGGCTTATCGGCTAATTTTTGTAGATAGACAATATAATCATCAGCCACTTTAGCTAAGGACACTTGGCTGATATGAAGTTTATGTTTTTCGATTAAAAATAACAGCATTTCGAATGGTCCTTCGAAATCGCCAACCTTAATAGTGAAATCAGCTGTCATAATAGTTTGAAAATGATTTTAAGAAAAAAAATTCAATAAAAGCGAGTTTTATTTTAAATCAAGTTTAAGACCCAATTCTCGGAGTTGTTTGTCGTCAGTTGGAGACGGAGAACCCATTAATAAATCTTTAGCGTCACCAGTTTTGGGGAAAGCAATTACTTCTCGAATATTGGGCTCGTTGGCTAAAATCATCAACAGACGATCAATACCCGGAGCAAAACCGCCATGAGGAGGAGCTCCGTATTGGAAAGCTTCAAGCATATGACCAAAACGGGTCTCTTGTTCTGTTTCAGAGACTCCTAGGAGCTCAAAAACGCGTTTCTGGATCTCCGATTGGTGGATTCTGATACTACCCGAGCTTAATTCATAGCCATTGAGGACAAGATCGTAGGAATTAGCTCTAATTGATAGTAAATCTTCCCCGGCCATAAATTTTTCCACATCTTCTTCTTTGATTGAGCAAAAAGGATGATGAGCGGAAGTTAGTCCCCCTTCTTCAGTTTTTTCAAACATCGGAAAATCGACAATCCAAGCAAAAGCTAATTCATTAGGATCATTTTTATCTTGGCGTAAATCTGGTTTATCACTACCATACTTAGTGATTGATTCTTGATAACTTAATCGAGGAAAAGGTTTTTGAGAGATTTTTTTATCAGGAAATAGGGTGGCAATTAAATTAATAAACATTGCTTCGGTGTAAGCTAAAACATCTTCTTGATTAACAAAAGACATTTCATAATCTAATTGAGTAAATTCTGGTTGACGATCACCACGCGAATCTTCATCGCGCAGACAGCGAGCAATTTGGAAGTAACGATCGAGACCGGCGACCATACAGAGTTGTTTAAATTGTTGTGGTGATTGGGGTAGAGCATAAAATTTTCCTTTTTCAATTCGAGATGGGACCAAATATTCCCGCGAACCTTCAGGGGTACCTTTCATTAATAAAGGTGTTTCGATTTCGACAAAACCATGTTCATGCATATAGTGACGGAAAAAAGTAATAACCTGATCTCGTAAAATCAAATTATTTTTCATTCGGGCTGACCGTAAATCAAGATAGCGATATTTTAGGCGCAGATTTTCATCGACTAATTTAGTATCTTCATTAATTGAAAAAGGTGGTGTCTTAGCTTCATTAATAACTTCAATTTTAAGAACTTCAATTTCTAAATCACCATTTAAAGTGTCGGCTTTGATCATTTTGTCTGGTCGTTTATTGACCAGACCGGTGACTTTCAAGACCCACTCTGGTCGAACAGTATTAGCCACTTGATGAGCTTCTTCATGATTAGGCAGAGCCACCATCTGAACTAAAGCGCTAACATCGCGTAAATCGAGGAAAATTAATTTACCATGATCACGACGAACATCCACCCAGCCAAATAAGTCTACGGTTTGACCAACATAATCTTTCAAATCTTTTAAATAAATTCGTTTATCCATAATGAAATTTATCGCTATAAAATTAAACCTACTTTTTCTTTAATCACGGCCATTTTAGCTTGGGCTAATCCCCTAGCCTGTTTTGCTCCCATCTGAAGAATCGCTTTCACTTTTTCAGGATCACCAGCAATCAAGTTTCGTTTTTCTCGTAGTGGACTAATAAATTTAATCATATTAGCGATTAAAATTTCTTTTGATTCTTTATAAGAAATTTTGCCTTCTTTATAGCGTTGACTTAATTCGACTAATTCCGAACCAGAAAATAATTCGTGAAGCGCAAAAATATTACAAGTTTTAGGATCCTTAGGTTCTTCGGGGGTTTTAGAATCAGTAACGATTTTCATCACCAGATTTTTAATTTCTTCATCTGAAGAAAATAGGGGGATGGTATTGCCTTTACTCTTGCTCATTTTTTGGCCATCCAGACCGGGGATAGTTTTTAAATCCTCAATAATTAAAGGATTGGGTAATTTAAAAGTCTCGCCATAAACCCGATTAAATTTTTCCGCCATATCGCGAGCGTATTCTAGATGTTGTTTTTGATCTTGGCCGATTGGGACAACATCAGCATCATAAAGTAAAATATCTGCCGCCATCAAAATCGGGTAATCAAAAGTCCCGACATTTACTTCCTGATTTTTGGCTAGAGCATCTTTGTAAGCGTGAGCTCGTTGGAGATAAGGGACGGTCGTTAAACAATTTAGAATCCAGTTTAAATTAGCGTGTTCCAAAATATCTGATTGACGAAAAATAATCGTTTTAGCCGGATCCAGACCAATCGCTAAATAATCAATCGCTAAATCGAGAGTATCTTGGTGGAGAGTCTTGGCGTCTTGATTAGTGGTGATAGCGTGGAGATCAGCAATAAAAACCAAAGACTGATATTGTCCTTGGAGCTCGACAAATTGCTTCATCGCGCCAAAATAATTACCGATATGTGGTCGGCCGGTCGGTTTAACGCCCGAGACTAATATTTTCTCCCCCGCTGGCATATTAAGGTTGATTATAACCTATCTTTATTCAGCTGGCTACTTATAATTTAAGATCTAATTTTTGAGCTAAAAAAGATAAAATTAAAGCTTGAGTTTCTACAAATTTAGAAACAGATTTCCCAATACCATGTCCTGAATCTTTTTCAGTTAATAAAAATACCTCATTTCTTTTATTAACTGATTGAAGTATTGCTGCCATTTTTCTAGCATGAAGAGGATTAACTCTATTATCCTGAGTAGCTGTTGTTAAAAGAAAATTAGGATATTCTGTTTCTTTTTTTACATTATGATAAGGACTCCATTGTAAAATTCTTTTGAAATCAACTAATTTTCTTGGGTCTCCATATTCATGAACCCATCTTATTGCCATACCAAAATTATGGAAACGAATCATATCAGCTAGAGGCACTAGAGAACAAACAGCTTTAAATAGTTTAGGTTTTTGGATTGCTACTGATAAAACTAATAATCCGCCATTACTGATACCCATAATTCCGAGATGATCTGAGTCAGTATATTTTTTAGCTATTAAAAATTGAGCAGCTGATATAAAATCATCAAAACTATTTTGTTTGAATTCTTTTATACCTTGTTTATGCCAATTTTCACCAAATTCTCCTCCGCCACGAATGTTTGCTAAAGCAAAAATTCCACCTCTTCTGACCCATGGGAGAAGAGATCTTGTAAAACCTGGAATTTCATTAGCTCCAAAACCACCATATCCATAGAGAATAGTTGGAATCTTTGTTTTTTTTATTAAATTTTTCTTATGAAATAAGAAAATAGGGAATCTTGTTCCGTCTTTTGAAGTCACCCATTTTTGTTTTGTAGTATAATCTGTTGTCTTTATTGGATTATTTGTTTTTTTATAAATTGAGTATTTTGATTTTAAAGGTTCATAATAATAAATTATTTCTGGAAAAGTGAAAGAAGTCACTCCATAAAAAAATTCAGATTCTCTATCATTAGTAGAAACACCAGTTAGACTGGAATAAGACGGTAACTTAATTATCCCTTGTTTTAAACCTTTATGATTATAAACAATAATTTGATGACAAACTTTAATTAAATAAGTTAATAAAATTTTATTTTTAGTGATGTTTATTGATTCAAGAACAGAATTTTTTTCAGGTACAAATTCTTTCCATTGATCTATGGGTTTATTTAATTCAGAAATCGGAGCAATTAAAATTCTATATTTATCAGCTAAATAATTAGTTTTTAATAATAAATATTCTTCTAAAAAAAGAGGGTAAAATTGAGCTTGAACACCTGTAGTTAAAGTAGTAATAATTTTTGATTTTATATTATATAAATAAATTTCGTTACTACTCCAATTTTGAGAAACTGAAATTGTTAGATATACTCCATCAAGTGATAATTTAAGCTCTATCATATCATCACTAGGCCTATTTTCTCCGAAAATTAGGACATCTTCTCTAGGGTCAGTACCAAGGCGATGAAAAAATACTTTAGTGTAAAGAGTATTTTTGTTTTCGTTTACTGTTTTTGGTGGAAGATTTTTAGTATAAAAAAAACCAGAATCATCTATTAACCAAACTAAACTAGTAAAAATACAAGGAAAGATATGTTCTGGTAGATTTTTTCCAGTTTTAACATCTTTAATGTATATTGTTGCAAATTCAGACCCTTTTTCTGTTAAACCATAAGCAATAAATTTTCCCGATTCAGAAATATCCCAAAAATCAATATAAACAGATCCATCGGTTTTAATTTTATTTGGATTTACTAAATTAATCAGTTTGCCATTTAAACCTTTTTTAAAATAAAGAGAATCTTGCTCTTCCCCCTTAAGTCTCTCCAGAAAAAAATAAAAACCATTAACTGGGTACGGTAATGAAAAATTAGTTACTTTATAATCTTTAGTCAGTTCTTTTTTAAATAGTTTATATCCTTCTTTTTTTAATTTATAATTAGTATATTTGTTTTGATCTTTAATCCATTTTTTAACTTTCGATTTAGATTCATTTTCTAACCAATAATAATCGTCGGTTATTTTATTTTGACCAATTTTTTTGCTAATTCTATTTTTTTTACTAATAGGTGGTTTTTTCATATTATATCAATATATCTTTTATCTTAACGATAAAAGATACAACTGAACAGTTGACAAATCTGGTGGTCATGGAAGCGGTAATGCTGGCTCCGGTGGACAGTCTCGGGCGGAGGAGGAGGAAGTTCCGGCGGCGGCACTGGTACTCGTGGCAAGTAATGTTTGCTATTTGAGTGATTTTGAACGCCAACTTGTGTTGGGTAAGTCGTTTTTAGAAACAAACGACTTACCCAATTTTTTTTAATTATAAATTAATACTTCCGGATTACTCCTTTGACCACGGCGGTGATTTCTAATTCGAATTGAGGATAAATAGGAGGATAATTTTTATTGGCCGGTTCGAGATATTTTTGACCATTTTTTTCGCGTAAAAATTTCATGGTCCAGCCACCATCAACTTCGGCGATGACAATGTCGCCAATTTTAGGATTTTTGGTTTTTTCTACGACAACTAAATCCCCTTCACAAATTCCCTCTTCAATCATTGAATCCCCTTTTACTTCTAAAACATAAGTGTCTTTTTTACGATCAATTAAATAATCATCAAAACTAATCGTGTTAGAGAGGTCCTCCTCCACCATCGTTGGAAAACCAGCTTCGACTAAGCCGAGTAAAGGTACTTCGGTAACGCTTTTGTTGGGACTAAGACGGCCTTGAGAGTCCTTAGTGACCAAACCCGCCTCGACCATTTTATTAATTAATTTATAAACCGCATTTTTAGATTTGAAACCGGTCAAAGTCATAATTTCCTTATAACCGGGCATCCGACGTTCACGTTGGTAAAAATTAATTATTTTATTTTGGTAATTATCCATTATTTAAAATTTAGAAAATAAAAGTACTGACGAGTTGGGAGGCTTTTTGGTACCAAGTATTTTGTTTTTGGCGAGTTAGACTATTTAGTTGAACAGTTAGAAATTTATGACGTTTAGATTCTTGTTTGTAAGGATAGCCTCGAATAATCTTGATATCGATCTCTCGATTCAAAGCTTGGATTTCGTTATAAATTTCTCTGATTAAATCGCGGTGACTCATATACTAATTAGTATAGGTGAACCCGAGTTCACTGTCAATCAGAAAACTGTGGATAACCCGATAGTAGATTTTGACAGCGGTATCCTCTTAAACTAAGGCTTTACGAGCAAGATCAAAATTCACTACCGGGATAAGTGTTATCAACCCCCAGCTTAGTAGGGTCAGACCCTACTAAGCTGGGGGTCGCCTAACTTCGGAGTTTTTTAGCTAATTCGTCTAGCTTGCTATCATCCGCTCGTTCGTAATCATGAGAAGAAACATAGCCTTCGTATTGAGTAAAATATTTTGGCTGGTCAGATTCAATTGGGCGCCAAGACTCCATATCAGCGGTGCCATGCATGGGAAATAATTTGGCGTGAACATGATCCACACCATAACCTTCAAAAACCATGGCGGTCCGACCCACGTCTGTTAATTTTGAATCTAAAAGTTTAGCTACTTTTTTGGTCGCTAAAATTAAATCAGCCAAAACTTGATCGGGTAAATCAAAAGCATAACTAGAGTGATGATCTTTAGGAATTACCACCGTCACGCCTTCGGTGTTAGGAAAAATAGATAAAAAAGCCAAATGTTTTTCATCGGACCAGATTTGATAACTTGGTGCCTCCCCATTTACAATTTGGCAAAAAATACAGTCTTTCATTAACTTTAGTATAACAAATAATTTTCTAATTTTCGATGCTTGCGAAAATTTTGACAAAGTGGTTTAATTGTCCTAATATCACGCCAGAGGAGGTACGTTACCTCACTAGGTATTTTGTCATTTTAGTTTCAAAAAAAGGATAAACCGATGAAAAAGAAACACCCCACCCCCATTCTTGGGACCGTTTTACGGAAAATCGCCCCTCGAATTGGGGCGGTGGTGACCATGGAGCCAAATTGGCAAATTGTTGGGCAAATTGCTTTCAAGAATGGTCGAAAATGTTACTTCAAGTATTCGACTCTTGATCTCAATCCGATGGGCGCTTCCGAGATTGCTCGTGATAAAGACTTTTCGTCTTTCTTTATCAAGAAAGAAGGCTATCCAGTTGTGACTGGTGAAGCATTTTATTCCGATGATTGGTGTAGAGCGATTGGTTCCAAACGGAATATCGATATGGCCTATCGTTATGCCCAAAAATTGGGTTGGCCGGTAATTGTCAAACCAAATAGTAGTAGTCAGGGAGTTGGTGTCACTTTGATTCACAATCGAGTTGAGTTCTATCAGATCTTGCGTCAAATTTTCAGACGCGATCGAGTCGCTTTGGTTCAGCGTCCGGTCAGAGGTCGAGATTATCGGATTGTCGTTCTTGATGATCAGATTATTTCGGCATACGAGAGGATTCCTTTGAGTGTCGTCGGTAATGGTCGCTCGACAATTTTGGCTTTACTCAAGAAAAAACAACACGATTTTAAGGTTTCTAGTCGGGACACTAGGATTAAGTTGACTGATCCAAGAATGGACTTGAAGTTAAAACACTTAGGACTAAGTTTTCAATCGGTGCCTAAGCATGATGAGAGAATCTTTCTCTTAGACAATGCCAATCTCTCGACTGGCGGTGACTCCATTGATGTTAGTGACCAAGTTCATCCTGATTTCGCAAAAATTGCGATCCAATTGACCAAAGATATGGGTCTGCGTCTCTCTGTGGTGTTGATTTGATCGTTGCTGGCGATATTAGTCAGCCAGCGGATCGTTATTGGGTCTTGGAAATCAATTCAGCCCCGGGTTTAGATCACTACGCTAAAACCGGCCGAGCCCAACAACAGATTGTCGAGGATTTGTATCTGAAAGTTCTCAAAAGTCTCGAAGGATAGCTACTTGTTTATCATTTAATGCCTAGTAATGCCTCGTCTGGTTTGACCGGACTAGGTATTTTTTCTTGTTCAATTTTTTCCATATGTCTGACTTATACATAAGTCAGACATATGGAGACAGATTTTTAATTTAATTTAGGTTTTAACTCTATCGCTCGGCTAATAATTTGTTCCCCAATTTTATTCCAATTGAAGTAGTCTTTATATTTTAAGGGGTCGATCAATTTAATTTCAGTAATATTTCCATCAGGATCAGAAATAAAAGGTCCATAAGGCCGAGTAGTGCAAACATAACGTAATTGATAAAAGAAACTGTTATCGCGAGTATCAATAACTTTTTGAATCCCAATTGGCAAAAAATTTAAAACTTCCATATTTGATTCTTCTTGAATCTCGCGTTTAAGAGTTTGTTCTGGAGTTTCTCCTCGTTCAACTGTTCCTCCCACTAAGCCCCAAGTGCCTTTTTCTTCATTATAAACAACTATTATTTGTTCGCCCAAAAAACAAACAGCATAAACTTGCCGACATTGACTTGGATCTAGGTGGTCAAAAGAATCCGCATCGCTATATTCAAAAATATAATCGACTCCGCTGACTCCGTGATATTTTTCAGTGATGTTCATATCAGTTTTTAGACTTTTTTCTCAAAAATAAAACATTCAACTTTTACTCCCCAATCCATCTCACTATGATTGTCGATAATATTTTTTATTTCTCCATGGCTATTTCTAGTTAAAATAAAAACGCTAGGGATCATTATCTCTTTTAACTTATCATGCCAAGACCTTACTTTGTTTAGATATTCTTTTGAATAATAAGGTTTAGAATTTGATGAGTCGGCTTCTAAAAAATCTTGATCAAGAAGAGTTTCAATTTCGTCGACAATCAAGACATCTATTTCGTTGATCTGTTTCGGTATAAAATCCGGATCAGAGCAGTAAATAACTTTTATTTTTTTCTCTTGCAAAAATGGGATTAAAATATTTTTGACATACCAAGTTTTCCCACTGTCGGTTGGGCCAACGAGGAGAACATTTTTCTCTGCCAGGATTTCTTGGTAGATATTATTTGATAGATCAGACATTAATGTTTAACTATTTTTATAAAAAATAAGGAGCAAGTGAGAAAATCTCTCTTACTCCATTTTCATTCAAGACCTAAGATTTGCACTCGTTTTTCTTTTTTACCAATAGTAAGTAAGAAGTCGTCATTAACCATTTTTCCTTTTAAAGCAATGGCCATTGGTGAATTACTACTCATCAGTAGGAAAGATTTGTCCCCTTCTTGTATCTCAATACCCCCAATATCATCGCAAGGTAAAATTACATAATTCCCCAGTTTTCCATCTATCTTCAAACTTACAATGGAACATTCTCCGATAGATTCAGATTGACTTTGGGGAGCTTTTGTTAAGAAGGATTCTAAAGTAGATATTGCTTTTTGGAGTTTCTCCATCATCTGACCCTGATTTTTTGCAACAGCTGAAAGTTGATAACGGGTGGTGTCACTCCCAGATTGCATAGCACTAGGGGCATCGTTAATAGCAGTATTTGTTTGCTCTAAAGCCTCCTCATCTTTGTTTAGATTAGATTTCAAAGAATCTATCCCCGCTTGTATGATGGTTCGTATGTCCATAGTTATCTCTTAGTATTGTTCTTTTTTTACTGCCCCATATATCTGACTTATGCTTCTACCATATCTTTAATTGCTCGTTCTTGTATTTTGGCATGGTATGAACCATACACAATAAAAACACTATATCCTTCGTGCCAAAATCTCCCGATGTGTTCTGAAATAGCAATATCTCGTATCCTACAAGATTCTTCTGATACTTTATTAATATTAGACTCTTTAAAAGAAGAACTCTGGACTCTTATTATAAAATCCTTATCCTCCAAGCTAAATTCTTTGCCAAAGATCTTTTTGTGCACTTTTGCAATTGACGATTCAAACGAAAAATCAAAATCATGCCAATTTAATTCTTTTTGATAGCGTTGTATATTTTGTGCAACAAACTCATCAAAATCCTCTGTAGTAACTTTTTTCAACCATGTTGCTATTCCTCTCATCATATAGAAATAGAAAATATCTTCCTGAGAAAATTCTTCTAATAGTCTTTTGGTCTCATCAGCTATTGTCAGTTCTGGCCGAAAATAAGGTACTTGATCATTATCTGCCCAGTAAACGATAGCACCAGACTCTCCGTGTTGCTCAATTGCTTTGTTTAGTGATGTTAAATTCTTTTTAATTACATTCCCCTCATAGATCACTACAGATTTTTTATCTCGATTTTTACTTAGAAAGTCTTGAAATTTTTCGTGTAAAAATTTAAATTGTGAATGTTTCGGATCCATCACATGTTTGGCTCCAAAGTAATATAAAAACTGCCCATCTCGTTCAAAAGAATACAGATATGGCACTTGCCATTTTATTTCTTTCGGAAGTGCAAGGTATTCTTTATTTGATAACAATAAATCCGCATTTATATTATTCATATTTTTATAATAATAAAAGGGACGAGTTCTTGCAAACTCGCCCCCATGTTTTTCTTCCGAAAAACCTAACCGGCTGGACAGTCAACATACTTACTGTCCTCAAAACCATCATCATAACTAGAACTTTCGAGGCATGACATGTCCAGGTGCTCAATCCTTTCAAAAGCACCTTGAATGGCTTTATTCGATAACAACATATTCATAATCTCTCACCTCCTTTCTTTATACGACTTTGTACAAAATCATAGAACTCCAGCCGACTTTCACAGTAGGTATAAAGTAATATACCTTGATCGTCAGCTTGTCTGTGGCTACTACAACCATTGTTGCATAGTGACAAAAAAGTACAAGTCGTACATTTTTTCGGTAATACATGAATCGAATTTCTCCAGTCAAGAAATGATTGATCCGTAATAAGGTTTTTATAAACCCCAAAAGAATCAATATTTCCAAAATGGATTTTCTTCCCAAACCTTTCACATGGGTAAATATCACCAGTATTGTTAATCGCAAACCATTTGTCGCAACTGCCACGAAAAGAGCAACCGTTTGTCGACTTCCCTTTGACCCATGCTAGTATGGCATCTAATTCACGCACACGAATTGTTTCATCGTTGTTTTCAATCCACAATTCGAAAATTTCTTTAAGGAACATTGACCAATCTTTATATGATAACCCATACTCATCACCATCACTTTCCGAAGCTGTGTTGTAAAAAGCATTGAAAGCAATGTCTTTGAATCCAGAAGAAACCAAACCCAGAAATATTTCCTCTGCGTACTTTACCGTTTTTTTGGTAATAGTACAGATTACACCTGGATCAATCTCGTGCTGGCGCAAAATATCTACCCCACGCATTGCCCTCTTATATGTTCCATGTCCGGCAGCACTTACTCTGTCAATATTATGAACCCGTTCAGTCCCATCAATACTAACTCCAATGTGAAAACCGTTATCAACAAAGAATTTTGCCCAACCATCGTCAATAAGTGTGGCGTTTGTTTGTACAACATTTAACCAAACTTTATCAGGATATTCTTTCTCTATCCTCACGATGTGATTGAAAAATTTCTTACCTGCTAACAACGGTTCCCCTCCGTGCCAATTAACGCGAGCTTTCTTTTGTGGTAAGGAATTAAGAAAAGCACAAAGTTTTTCGAGCGTCTCAATCGACATTACTGCTTTCTCTGTTCTGTTAAAATCACGATTTCTGCAATATTCACAACGAATATTACAGAAATCACCAACTATTTTTATCTGAAAACCCATTTATCACCTCCTTTACTTTCAAAGACCGATTTATCCCCAGAGTTTTTCCAGAGAATCTGTTCAGAGTCTACTATGATTAATTTTGTTGGCAATAGTAAACAACATGACTAAAATTTCCAGTCAAAATCTGGTTTCAATTAAGTGAATTTTGGCGAGTCAATCAAAGATTGCTGGAATTGTTATGAAGTGTTAACAAAAAACTATTTAGTAGTAGCTTTATCTAAACTTTTAACTTCCTCCAGTTCCACAATGAAAGTGCTTCCCTTCCCTTTACCTTCCGATTCGGCCCAGATTTTGCCACCGTTACCTTCGACAATTTGCTTGGCGACGTAGAGACCCAAGCCCGTGCCAGTAACATTAATCTGGCCGGCTCCATCGGCGCGAATGAATTTTTCAAATAATTTAGCGATAGTCTCTTGATCAAGACCAATACCAGTATCTTTGGAAGAAAAACGAATGAAAGATTTATTGCCTTCTTGGCGACGAGTAACTTTGATTTCTAAACCGCCAGTTTTGGTGTATTTAATCGCGTTGTCAATAACATTGGATAACACTTGACTCAACTTGCCAGTATCGCCTGAAATATTGAGTGGACCGGGATCAGAGCTGAAATTAATCGATAGACCCTTTCGTTCGACATTCGGCTTGAGATCGTTCACCACCGACTGAGCCATCTGAGCTAAATCAAAAGTTGTCATTTCGTAATGCATTTTACCGAGTTCAATCCGGGTGATATTGAGGAAATCTTCGATCACTCCCGCTAATTTATTACTCGATTCAAAAATAATTTGAATCGCATCACGGGGCTTGCCGATGGCCACTTTACCGAACGAACCTTCTAAGAGCATCGAGGAATAGCCTTTAATTGCAGTCAGTGGACTGCGAAGCTGGTGAGCGGCAATCGAAACGAACTCAGTTTTTTGTTTATCAAGCTCTTTAAGTTTTTCATTAGCTGATTCTAATTTAGCGTTAGTGTTACTCAATTCCCAAGCCAATTTTTCGATTTTTTCACGTTGCTCGACTTCTCTCAACACACTTCTAATCAAAATATTACCGATTATCAATACAAACAGGAAAATACCTCCACTGAATAATTTCTGAAACAATTCATCTGCAAAAATGATCTCAAGAAAAGAAATGACTGCAAGGGTAAATATTAGTAACCCTGTAGCAGCGACTTTTACGTTGAATAATTTATGTTTGAGAATAGCGTAAGAGGTGAAAGCGATAAATGGAAAAATAAACAAAGCCCCAAGTGGCATAAACCGGACGTTCAAAAAGACAGCCGGCAAAATTAAATTAAAGGTGAATAATAAAGTAAAAGTTATTACTGTCCCAGCTAAGATCAATCTATACGAGACCTTCTCCTCATGTTTAGCTTTTAATATTTTTCTAACAAAGATTACTGTTCCCGCCAGTAATAGTCCAATAACAGTCGTTACAAACAGAACAATCCCCTTTTCGACAATTGTTTTGGAGACGGACCCATCAAATGATAATTGAGCAATTCCAGAAAAAACGATCGGGGTTAGGGTTAATATAGATACACCTATTACATAAGGAACTAGGGCAAATTTATACCAATTAGGAAAAATTTTCTTTTCTTCCGGAAAGACATAAAAAAATTGAAAGAAAGAAAATGAGTGCCAAACCCCTAAAAATATAACTATTCGAAGTAACCACAGAACTAAATCAGATTGAGTTAATTGGTAATTTATATAATTAAAAAAGCTCCATAGAATAGTAATTATCGAAAAGAAGAGGAAACTTTTGTTGGTGATACTTCCTCGATTATTTATATAAATTAAAAACCCCAAGATACCGATGGCCGCAATGGTTACTCCAACAGTAAGTAGATCAAAATTTCTTAATGGTAAATTTTCTAGCAAACTCAATATATTTTGAATGTTCATGTTAAATTTTATTCAATTTCACGAAGATAATGTCCAGTTTTTTTAAAGAAAGTTACTTTTTTCCCAAGTAGTTTAGCTTTATCGTATGTTTTATATCTTAACATTGAAAAGATTGTATCAGAAAGAAAAAGCGGATATTTCCAAGCTGTGATTGATTGCGGTATTAAGGTTATCCATGACTTAAATCCATCATACTCATAAGATTTTTTTGATACTTTTTTAATTATATCAACCATTTGCTCATATTGAGCAGAAGAAAGGTGGTGTCCAAATAAAGAATGATACAGTAAGTCAAAATATTGATTAGAAAAATATTCCTCAAGATCAAAAATATCGTTCTTACAAAGAATGATAGCTATGCCATGTTCGTTTTTTTTAATGATCTCCATTTTATTTTTATCCAATTGCTCAACTTCATATATTTTCAAATTTTTTTCAGTGGAGCGTATGTTCTCTATTGCTATTTTGTGAGCATGAGTTGATTTATCTACTCCTATTATCATCAGAGGTTGATTGTAATTTTGCTCCCGTAAAATTTCTAAGACTTGTCTATCAATTTCCATTCCGCCGGCTCCTAGGCTCACTAAAACTAAAGGTTTTTTCTCACTTAAAACAAAAGAAACTATTTTATCAACCAATGGTTTGCCTAGACCAATATTTTTATTTCTCTGGACTATGATCAACCGACCGTGCATTTTTTTGTCCCAGTCCTCTATAGAAAAATCTGTTAGTTCGATTAATCTGTTACCATCGATTCCCTTCGCGTTATTAAAGAGCCATTTAATATAACCAGGTATAGATCTAACAGAATTTAAGAAGATAATATTTTCTTCTATCGCGTAAATATTATCCTTAGAATCGGGATTTTTCTTAAAATCTTCCAGTTTTGCGATGATATCGTTTATTTCTTGAATTCGTTGAGAAGGCATAATTTTTATTTTAATTTTTAAACTCAATCTCAGGTTTAAGTCTTTGAGACCTAGCGGAAGGCTCATCGGCAAAACCGATTCTCATCAACATCGGAATATTCTTATTAATCACACCAAAAGTCCTAGTGATATCGGAGTAGGCTGATTTGATTAATTGAATATGGGGAGTAGAAAAAACTTTCGAATTTCCCCCGTTAATATTTTCCATAAAATATAAGACGCCGGTACATGGATGAACCGCTAGACCTAATTTAGTGGCGGTCAACCAGACTCGCCCAACGGCTCGACCGGCTTGAACAAAATCTTTAGGAGTGGATCCCCTGGCGACAATTACACCAAGACTACCGGATTTGGCATATTTTTCGGTATTTTCTTTAACGATCATCTTAGACACGCCGATTATTTTATTGAGAATTTTTAGCATACTCCAACTTTTAAATAATTTAACACCTTTGAGCTGTTTTGGTAAAAATTCTAAGGTCTTGATATAAAAACCACCTTTCTTGCCTTGATCTTCTTCGTCCCAAAGAATATGATTATAGAAGAAATCGTGGAGCTCTTTGTTCTCAAAAATTATTTTCTCGTTGACAGCTAAGGCCTGACCCAGAGTTTTTAAATCTTGATTGTTATCAATAATTTTAAATTCACCAAAACCAGTTTGTTCGGCGGATTTTGCCAGTTCATTTTTTTGCTCGGCTGACAATTTCTGGCCGGTATAATCCTTACGGTTAGTACAGCGCTTGGCTAGATAAGGATATAAGGGGTCTTCAAAGGGAGTATTTTGTTCTAATGTGATTGTTGAGACTAGATTAGGTTGGTTAGGATCAGGAAAAACTTGAACTGTTGCAATATATCCATATTTGATGGCACTAATTGAGATATTTTCAATTAAAGCGCCATGAGCGATATAGGAGCCCTTTTGTTCAAAATTATAGATAGATTGATCAGCTTCTGGCAAGTTAAGAATCTCGATTTTATTATCAGTAACAACAAAACGCCAAGGCTGACAATTTTCCCCCGAAGGTGCCAAAATCCCATCAGAGATAATTTTTTCGATATCCTCCTTAATCATATTAACTAAATTATATTATCTAGCACTAAGAATAGCAATATTTAGCTTTTTAATTAAGTCTAAATCGCCGTGATAACTGAAATTATCCTCTTTCCAGACTGAAGAAGTCTACAAGAATTGCTTTTTATCTTTATTATATTACTATCAAAAGTATGGAACAAAGAAAGACTAAACTCTATATTATTCCGGGGTTAGGAGAATCCACTCGTGCTAAAAATTATAGAGAAATTATAAAGTTAGCTAGAAAAACTGGTTTTGAAGTTAACCCAGTAAATATATTGTGGGAGAAAAATATGGATATGACAGATTTTGTTGTACAAGCAGATAAAAAAATTCCCAATGATTCTAGCGATGATTACATTTTAGGGTTTTCGTTTGGAGCATATATTGTATCGATATTGTCTAAAAAAAAGAAAATTAAGGGGATTATTTTCTGTTCTATCTCTCCATATTTTAAAGAGGACTTGAAAGATATTCCATTAGAATCAAAAGAATACTTTGGTAAGAAAATGATGGATAGTTTTAAACGATATACTTTTCCTAAAAAAATAAAATCAACTGCTTGGTTTTTGATTGGTGAAAAAGATTGGCCTTTGACTATCAGTAGAGCTCAGAAGTCTTTTAAATTATGGGGAGGGATCAAGAGTATGGAAGTGATTAAGGGAGCTGGACACAGTCTTGATGATAAAAAATATTTTAATGCTATTAAAAAAATAATAAAAAAGCTCTGAGATTTTTCTTAGAGTAAGAGTATAATAACTTTAATGAACGAAAAAATAGAGACTGAATCAAGAGATAACTTGGAAATTTTAGTTAAAAAAGATGTAGAACGAGACATCTCTTTAATTAAGGAGACTTTCCAAAGAGAAAATGCTGAGGCTATGAAAAATAGGATTCTCTATTTTTACAAACCACTCAAAGAAAAGTTAAGGGATTCAAAAGATCAACCTAAGGATATTGAGGACTATTTTCGAAAAATCTATATAGAGCAAGGACTAAAAATTGATGAAATAGTCTCTCGAAGTGAAAAACTTATTAAAGAGCAAGCTGGAGTTTGTCTAGAGAATCTTATTTCATTGATGGAATATAGCTCTGATCGAAAACAAGAATTTATTGCTATTCCTACACTTCTTCCCTATTCTCCTTTTAATCGACCAATATTTTATTTCTCTATTATTAGAGAGTTGGTTACGGGTGAAAAAACCGAAGTATTAGACATTGCTATCCATGAAATATCTCACTTTTTATTTTTCGATATCATTAAAAATCTAGAGTTTAATTTAAGGACTAGCCCAGAAACTCAAAGTCTAAAACATTTATTTAAAGAAGCCTTAACTGGTATGTTATTATCAGAGCCAGAATTAGAGACTTTACTCGATCGAAAAAATTATCTTGGAAATCCAGAAGTTCATTTTTTGTCAGTAAAGGTTAGCACTGGAAAACAGATGATTCTACGAGAATATTTACGACAAATTTTTAGAGATTATCGAAGTCGAGGTTTAACTTTTTCTGATTTTATTAGAGATGAGATTAAAAGAATGTTACCGAAAGCTGTGGAATTTCATCAAAAAAAGATCTTTTGGGATGAAAATGAACAAGAATTAAGATTGAAAGATTCTAAATTATTAGAAGAGTATAAAAAACCAATTATTATTTCTTAGTATAAAAAATATCTGTTAGGATTTAATAAAAATATTATCAATGAGATTCATAATAAACAAAAATTTAAATAAGTTCATCTTTCTAGCTGAAATTAGTGGCTTAAGAAATAGTCCTTGGAACAAGGAGCGCGCAAATCAATGGCTCAAGACAAGTAGAAGCCAGTTGTCTCGTGAAGAAATGTCTCTTGTTAGAGAATTTTTGAAAATCTTTTCCGACACTAACTTTAATCTGATCCAAGCTTATTTTGTCGCTTTTAATGGTAATAAATTACAAAATAATCTTAAAAAAGAGCTAGGCGTCATAAAAGCTGATAAACTAATAAAAATCCTTAATAGTTTTACCGGTCGTTTTGATCTATTGTGGAAAAAAGAAGAAGCTCGTCTAATAAAAATTAAAAAGTATTTAAATTCTCAATCAAAAAATATTAGATTGAATTTGGAGATTATCGACAAACTAGCTGAAGTCAAAAAAGTGTCAGTCAATTCCCAACAAATTCCGATTCATTTAGTCCTTAGCTCCAAGCAACAAAAAGATCAAGTTGGATGGTTCTCTGTCTTTGGTAAGAATGCCGATTTAGTCTTGGAATGTTCTGGTGTCTCAGAAAAATTTCAGCCTTTTTTAAATTTAATCATTTTGCATGAGCACTTCCATCTAGCTTTGAGAAAAAATTCTCAAATGAAGAAGATGATTGACGATATTTCAGTGAAAAATTCAAAAATCTTAGAACTATTGTCTCAATATTTATCTCCCGCTCAAATTCTAGAAGAATTATTGATTAGTTCCTTTATCCCAGAGGGGTATTTGGCAACGTTAGCAACTGGCCAAAAAATAAAATCAGTCAATTCAATTAAAAATAATAGTAATCGAGTTAATTTTGTTTCCACTCGGCAATTTTGCGCTTATAAATTAAGAGCTTTATCTAAAGATTATATCGAGTCCGAAAAATCTCTCGATCAGGAATATTTAAATTCAGTAATTGTGACAATAAAAAACAGGTAGCGCGCGGAATAAACACTACCTGTCGGTGGAAATAAGCTTAGACGAATTTGTCAGTACTTATTTCCGGTTGGCCCAATGACCTTGGTCCCAAGGACCAGGTTTGGCATCTTTCTGATCGGTAGCCTGACTTAAGGCTAGCATCAAAACGCACGGAACGGGAGCACTTTTGGGCATAACTTCTTCCTCCTATAGGGTTAATTAATATATCAATTCCGAAATGGAATCGATAAGGTAGACTATACCAACAAGCCATATTTTTTCAAAGCAGATTCTATCCCTTCAAAAAGTTTTTGGTTTGCTCGGCAAATATTCCCTTTTTCATTACTTAATCTTTCCTTGAAACATCCACCATTACAGAGAGAAGACCAACAACAACCATGACAGAGTTCTTTTGTTACTCGCATTTCAGCTAAAAAAGCCTGAAAGTTTTCCCCGATTAGCACTTTTGTGTAGGGTTCAAAAACCGTACCAAATCGAAGTCGTGGCTCATTAATAAACCTGTCACACGGAAAGATAGATCCATCGTTGTAAACTGTCGCAAATTGGTCGCAACGGCCAGTGAAGGTGCACTCGCGAAATTCTCCACCAAGGAGAATGTCTACGATGCTTTTAATGTCTCTAATCTCGAGATCAGGATTATCGATCTCAATCCATAAATTAAAGATTTGAAACAGAAAATCTGCGTATTGACTTGCTGAGATCGCTTCCTGTTCATCACCTTTAATTCGTAAAAACTTGATGGATTTAATTCCTTGGTCTAAAAAGAAGTCTAAGATCTCTCTGGGTTTGTTGAAGTTTCTTTTCCCTACACAACAGATTACTCCATTGAAGATATTTTTCTCTATTAGCTTCGATATCCCCCTCAAAACATAACTAAGACTACTAGTTCCACAACCAAAAGTCCTAAGTCTATTATGAACACTAGCTGGAGCATCTAAACTAACGCCAACAAAAAAACCAATCTCTTTAAACAATTCAGCCCATTCATCATCAACTAAAGAACCGTTAGTTTGAATGAAGTTTGAGATTTTTTTGCCACGAGATATCCATTGTTTTTGTAATTTAGATACCTCGCGATAAAATTCCATCCCAGCCAAGAGCGGTTCGCCACCGTGCCAAGTAAATTCGACATCGTTTTGGTGCGAACAGAAGAAATCGATTGTTGTTTGAAGAACTTCTTGACTCATTATTGTGCGAACTGATTTTTGTGGTTCCAAGATGGAAAACATATAACAGTAATGACATCCTAGATTACAATCTCCATTTATCGGCTTGATAATGGGGACACTTAAAGGATTCCTCATGGGAAGCCACTCCTTTCAAAGATCAATTATTCTCCAAAACCACTCCAGAGAAATCTGACCATAAAATACCACTAAATATAAGTGTTGTCTACATCTAACAAAACTTATTGAAGGAGCCATCAAAATACGGCTTAGATCATAAATATTTTAATGATGCATCTAAATTATATGAATTTTGTTGTAATAACCCAACAAGTAAATTCTTTTTGAGTAAAAAAATAAACAGAAAGAAAAGGCCTGCCGGAAATTAATCCAAACAGACCCTATACTAAATTAGCCTAAGTAACTTGCGAGCTTTTTGTTCGGCTTGAGCAACGTACTCATTAAAGTCATTTACTTTATTCAACTGGCCATTAGCTAAAATATAAGCGAAATCAATTTTAGCTTTCTCGAGGAAGTCACGATCATGAGAAACCAAAATTACCGTCCCTTGGTAAGTCTTTAGAATTTCTTCCAAAGCATCAATCGCTTCAATGTCTAGATGATTAGTTGGTTCATCGAGGACTAAGGCATTGACTGAAATCAGCGAGAAGAGACTCAACAACAAACGTGCTCGACCACCAGGACTAATCTCCGAAATTTTTCCCCTGATTTGTTTTTCATCTAAGCCAAACTTAACTAAAGCGGCAAAAACTTCTTGATCGCTCGTTAGTTTGGCTTGATCTTTGATAAAGGCCAGGAGAGTTTCTTCGCGGGGAAGAGTTTCGTGTTCTTGCATCATGTTTCCAATCTTGAGACCGGAACCAATCGAAACTTTCCCAACCAGCGGATCTAGTTGTCCAGTAATCGTCTTAAGTAGGGTAGATTTACCACTACCATTTAGTCCCAAGAAACCAACTCGATTTCCATAATTGATGGTCAAGCTGATTGGTCCTAACTGGAATTGTTCAGAATACCCCACGACGACTTGGTCCAGGACGATATCCATCGGACTGCCATTGATATGAGCTTTGAGGGGGATCATTAGTGGTTCATGTTCTACCACTTTTTCAATCTTGTCCATCTGCTCGATTCGTTTCTCGAACACCTTGGCCACTTTGCCTGATTTCGAAGCTCGATCTCTCTTAAATCCTCGAAGATACTTGTCACTATCGCTTCCCTGCCAGTGCGAACCACGTAGCGCTGCCGCCTTTTTTTCTCGGGCTTGTTCTGTTAATCGCCCGATCTCTTCTTGTTGGAGACGATATTGTTCTCTTTGCCGATTACGATCCTTAACTCTTCGTTCAAGATATTCACTGTATGAACCATGGCTCACGTTAAGCGAATGAGTCTGTCGATCTAGTTCAAAAACTCGATCAGTAACTCGATCCAAGAATCGTCGGTCATGCGAGACAATCAGACAAGCCACATTAGACTTCAACAAGTAGTCTTCCAACCAAATTAAAGCTGGTAGATCCAAGTTGTTGGTTGGCTCATCAAGCAATAGCAAATCAATACCGGTTAGTAAGATACCAATTAGGGCTACCTTACTTTTTTGTCCACTAGATAAATCAGACAGAGACCGGTCAAGACCAACATTTTCCATCCCAAATCCAGATAGCATTACTTCCACTCGATGTTTTAGAGAATAACCATCGAGATGATCATAACGTTCACGAATTTGAACATAGCGTTCGGCCTTGTTTTTGTCGCTTAAAGCTGTTTCTAAGTTTGCCAAATCTTCTTCCAGTGAAGCAACGCCACTCACGCGATGGAGATAGTGCCAAATCGTCTCCGTTCCAACTAGACTAGTGTCTTGAGGCAAATAGCCGAAGCAAGTACCACGATCAATTGCGATTTGACCATTATCTATTTCATCCAATCCTGCCACGATCTTGAGTAGAGTCGTTTTACCAACTCCATTACTGCCAACTAGAGCCGCTCGCTGGCCTTTTCCCAAAGTAAAGGAAACGTCGAAGAAAACGACTTTAGTACCGTAACTTTTGCTGATTTTATTGACTTTAAGCATAATCTTCAGATTCCTTTCTTGGGTTGTCTAAGTCCCGTTACTTAGGATTATAGCATTTACGTCGAAATAAGACTTAAAATATGATTTAAATCTTAGATATTTTGGATATTAACTAAAATTAGGTGGATTTTGTTGGAACTAGCTGACAAAAAAATCAAATTTTTACCTCGCGAGATTAAACTACCTTAAATTTTCACGAATATTCTGGGAAAATGGGGTCAGCCACCATTACCCCTCCCCTTTTCAGCTCCAAAAATAAACAAAAAAGGCCTGCCGGAAATTAATCCAAAAGATAAGAACCTTTAATCCTTAAATCTTAGCAATCTATTTTCTTTTCGTTCATTAAATTAAGAAAATTCTGAGTACTATTAAAAAGGAATTTTTGAGACTTTTTATCTGAAAAAGAATGGTCAGTATTATCGACAATTACCAATTGGCTCATTTTTTTATTTTTTAATTTTAGAAAATATTTTCTAGCATCCATATCTGCGCTATTTTTTGCCACAATGATACAAACAGGTAAATTGATATTTGATATCAATTTTCGGGTGTCTGTTTTTACACATTCCTCATATAATTTTTTATTGATTATTTCTTTTTGATATTTATTGTGATACAAGTTTATTTTTGAATCAAAAATGTAATCTTCTTCCATCCATTTTCTTTTCCAAGGTAACATAGTAGGTTCCCAAAGGATTAAATCAATTTTCCTACTATAACTTTTATATTTATTGAGGAACATAATAGCTAATACGGCACCGAAACTATGTCCGATTAAACTTATTTTTTCGTGCTTTTTATAAAAATAATCAATGATATTTTTAAGCTCTAGTATATAGTTTGAAAAAGTTAAATCTGACAGTCTTAACCCCTTATTTTTATCACAAAAATTAAATCTGAAAGTATTATTTTTGAGTTTATTAAAAAACAAAGTAGAATTTATAATCAGAGGTGAATTCATTCCACCATCAAAACCACTCATTAAAATCATAATCCTTTCTGCTTGAGATTCTTTTAAATAATGACCGGATATAAATCTTCCTTTTTTAGTTTTTGATTCTATTTTTATTTTCATATTAATTAAATAACACCCCACATTAAAAGATGTTGCGGGGCGTATTAGACTTGATTCAGATAATTTTCTAGACGAGGTCAAACTCCCCTTTCTTGACTCCCTCGACGAATACGAGCCATTCTTCTCTCGAAAATTCAAGGGTTCTTTTCCCCTTGTCTTCCGTATTTCTGACTTGAACATTTTCACCAATATTGACACTGACACAAGTTCTTCGATTGGTGATGTAGGTTATTGATGAAGTCATAAATCCTTCCCCATCAATTTTCCTACCAAGTTCGTCAGTAAAGAAAGGGCAACCATTTCCGAATCTTTGTTCCATTGATCTCACCTCCTTTCTTAGGTTTTTATTGGTTATTCACCTAGGACTGCAATCTAAACTCTAGAATACATTTAAAAAAATATAAGTCAAATAAACTAGAGCCCGAAAATTTGGCGGAAAGAATCGGCGATGCTTTGGCGTTTAGCTATATTTTCCACTGAATTGTATTCTGGAATCAGTTTTTCATCGAGAGAGATTAAAGCGCGATTAGATTCAATCGGCTGACCATTTAAAATCTTACGAATACAATAAGCGACAGCAGAGCCATTGATGAGAGCGGCACCACCTAGTTGTGGCCAAGAGACAATAGTTTTACCCATTTCAACTAAAGATTCTTGCATTCTTTGAGTAACATTTTCTGGTCCGACATGTTTGGTAATCATTTTGCCAATGCCAAATTTATCCAAACCAGCTAGAGAGTCATAAGTGACTTCTCCCATCCGGCCATGGAAAAATGGCGTATTAGGATCTAAATCGTAACGTTCGACATCGACAACGGCATTGTCGCCATTATCGGCGGCCATCACAACAGCTAGTTTATGTTTTTTAGCTTGCTCCCGAATTAAATATTTGACGGCTAAATTATCCAATTCGTCGACAACAATATTTAAACCACTAAAAAATTGTTCAATATTATCTTTAGTCAAACCCTCAGGAAAAAGATCGATTTGAGCATAAGGATTAATTTCATAAATTCGTCGAGCGGCCATTTCCACTTTTAAAACACCCAGATTGTCTACACCCATTAAAATTCGATTAGTATTAGACAAAGCTAAGCGATCAAAATCAGCTAATTTAATGTGTTTAGCGCCCCCCTGAAGAACGAGAGCGAAAGCCACACTGGAGCCAACACTCATTCCACCAATACCGACTGTGGCGTTATAAAATTTTGTCTGTTCCTCTTGATTGATTAAATTGCGATTGCGAGCACTCCGCACTTTTTGGAAATCAATTTCGGTCAAGATATGAACTAGAGTTGAAGACCAAGGGAAATAAACCCAGCGACCATGTTCGGAAATGGGCGCACTATTTGATAGAGATTGATAATAAGAGACAAATTCTTCTTTAAAACTAGGGGTATAGACTTTACTTGGGTTGTTAACGCCAAATAATTCTAAGTGTTGTTCTTCATAATCATCAGAGAGTCGTTGGATTTTACCAGCCTTTAAAAGCTCATTTAAAGCGGTCTGATCTTGGGTTTGACTAAGGTCAAAAAAAACTGGTTGACTAGAAATAGATTGATCTTTTAAAACTAAAAGGTCTTTGGTGATTTTATCCATAAAATTGATTAATTATTAATTAAGTTTTCTTGACCCATTTTTGCTTGATGCCTGTTTGGAAATGAACCGGATGTTCGTGAGGCCAAAAAATAATTTTTGGTTCAACTCGGCCGGGCATCATATCAGCATTGTTTTTATATTCAGCACTTCTGCCCATTAGACTATTGATGATAGAAAGAGCTACTTCTCGAACCAACCAATCAGATTCGGTCGTCCCCGGTTTTAATTCAATATTAATTTCTAGATATTCATCCTGTTTTTCATCTGTTTTGGTAAACATAGTAAATTTAGAAGTAATATATTTTTCCAAATCTTCATTTTGTAAACCGGCTTTGACATACTCCGGATAAATAATCGCCCCGTAGAGTTTGGTCGAAAAATCGGTTCGTTCATAGATAGAAACAAAAGGTAATTCGGTGACGGTATCTTCTAATCTTCGTTTCCTGATTTCCCGTCGTAGATCTAAGCCTTCCGAACGAAAAATCTTTTCGACTGCGGAAAAATCCAGTACTGAACCATTATCACCGATTTCGTAACGGATCAAAGGCAGAATATTATCGCCAGTGCAATAAATATTGCCATCCGTACATTCAAAATTAATAAAATCGGGATGAAATTGGGCGAAAGTGGGTAAGCGATTGTCTTGGAATAATTTTTTATACAGATTTTTATTTTTCAGAGCTAAACGTCTGATTAGAATACTCGGGTGTTTCTTCGGCCATCGTGCCTAAATCGGCACTGCCATAGATATTCATCGCGTCACGATAAATATCTTTTAAACCAGTTTTTTTAGCGATGTAATCACGAAATTTTTCCGAAAAAGATTCCGCGGCAAAGATTAAGCGAACATTGTGATCTTTCCAATTGATTCCATTTTCTTTGGCTTCATCAATGACATCTTTCATAAAAGGCGGATAACCGCATAAAATAACTTGGTCATATTTAGGCGCAATATTTCTCATCGCTTCAAAAATTTCGCGCTTATTAACCCCTGGAGTCAAAATAGTCAGTGGATAACCGCGTTCCGAAATAGTTTTGAAAGCTTGATAAGTGATCACCCCACCAATCCAAACTCCCATACCAAAACAAACCAACACTAAGGTTGATTTGTTGATATCAAGACGAGTCGTTTTTAAAAACATCTGGTGATAAATCGAAGATTGAGCGTCTAGCATTCCATTGCGAGGAAAATAAAAGGGAGTACCAGTCGAACCAGAAGTCGAAGTTAAAACCAGAGATTGATTGGCCAGCGATCCAGCTAAACACAATTTTTCTAAGGGATAACTTCGTAAATAATTATCTTTATTGACCGGCGTAATGGTTTGAAAATCGGCAAAAGTTTTGATTTTACTGGGATTAATCCGCGCTTTTTTTAAAAAATCTTTATAAGCCGGAACGGTTTCGGCACAACTATGAAAAAGGTCGAGGGCGCGTTGATCACGCTCTTTTTTCCAGTAGGCACTTTTCTTGGTATAGATTTCCTTTAAAGCTTGTTCGGCTAGAGATTTTCTAGCGTTCAATTCTGATTGGATAATCTTTTTTTGACGAATCAGTAAACGATTAGGCATAATGTATAGTATAACATATTTTAGCTAAATGTAAATATAGAGCTTAAAAATAGTGCTAATCTACCTCTTAATGATACAATAAATTTAAGAAAAATGAAACCACGATCCCTAAAATCTAAGAATTCTCGTCGGAAACCTAAAATCCCGCCGATTTTAAATTTGGATTTAAATGAGAAGCTGTCTCCCCCACCAGCTGACCTTGTCAAATATCTCCGCCAGCAAATCCCGCTGGCTTTAAGCTATACTCGACCGGAATTGTTAGTCACGCTAAAAAATAAGTTAGCAGAGATTAATAAATTGAAAACGGCCAATGTGGTCATTTTTCCCAGTTCGCTTCAATCACTTTTAAGTATTTTTAATTATTTATTTCAAACCAGTGATGAAATTTTAATAATGGTTCCGACTTTTGCTTTTTATTCTGACTACGAACATCTAAATAAATTTCGTTTACGAAAATTGGCTTGGCCGAGCGGGAAGAATCCTGGTCAAGAAATTATTAAGGAATTGCACGGAAATACTAAAGCGATTTATATTAGTAACCCCGGCAACCCGCTCGGCCAAATTTTAACTCGAGCCGAGATTGAAACAATCGTCGCTTTTGCTAGTCGGCGTCATATTCTCGTTATTTTAGACGAAGCTTATTATGAATTCTCTGGTTTAACGGCAGTCCCGTTATTAAAAAAATATTCCAACCTCTTGATTACCCGAACTTTTTCCAAGGCTTATGGCTTAGCTGGTCTGCGGGTTTCCTACCTTTTAGCCGATACGGTTTTGACTTATGAATTGGAAGTCTTGCGCGGACCAAGTTATGCTGTCGATCATCTGGGCGTCTTAGCCGTTTTGTGGTCTTTGGATAATCCTAGAACAATTAAACGCTACGTAGCCGAAATGGTTAAGATTCGAGAAGATTTTTGTCGTTTTTGTCAAAAAAATAAAATTTCTTTTATCCCTAGTCGTGCTAATTTTGTCACCATTAAAGTCAAAGATAGTTTATTGGCCACTAAATATCTGGCCGATTCCGGAATTTTAGTCAAAGATTTAAATAATTATCCTGATGGCGGAGAAGTCACTAAAAATTGTCTCCGGATCACCATGCCCCCACGAACGGAATTAAATCGTTTGAAACAAGCTTTGTTAAAATTAACCAAGCAAACAATTTAAAACTTGAAATATCAATCTAAAAGAAACAATTTCTCTGACTCTTGCATAGGAGTCTCCTTGGCAAAACTCATCTTATTAACTCTTGCATAGGAGTCTCCTTGGGCAAAACTTAAACTTTAAGATCAACTCCCACAGCTTCGGTGATACTAGTAAAACCGTCCTGCTTAAGTAAGTGAACTAAACCATGATTGATAGCCCCGATTACTTGAGGCCCTTTAAAAATCATCCCTGTAGCCAATTGAACTAGCGAAGCTCCCGCTCGAATTTTACGATAAGCATCAAGGGCATTAAAAATCCCTCCACAAGCCACCAAAATAAATTGACCCTTAGTTTTTTCAGCTAAATAACGAAGTTGATTGTCAGACAAACCCTCGACGACTTTTCCGCTTAGGCCACCATTAGTGGTCGGTAAAGTATCTTTAATTCGTTCGGTCATTGCGGGATTACTTTTATCTTTAGCTAAATTGGTAGAAATAAAACCACTAATTTTATATTGTTCGGCCAAGCTAATAATTTGATCTAAATCACTTAGCGGAATATCTGGTGATAATTTCAAAAAAATCGGCCGTGGTCGAGCTAGTTTATTTAATTCAGTTAAGAGTAAAGCCAGATTAGCTGGAATAATAAAAGGCATGCCATTAAAAGTATTGGGGCAAGAAATATTAATCGTAAAATAATATCCGATTTTAGCGTTAATAAAAATCTGATAGGCTTTTAAATAGTCGACAATACCAGCAGGGATCGAGGCCGTCTCTTGATTATTAGTTTTAGCTAAACTAACCCCAATTGGAATAGTAAAGTCTTTAGTTTGGAGATGTTTGGCGATAATTTCCGCTCCTTGATTTTTTAAACCATAGTAGACAATCAGTGATTCAGATTTGGGTAGACGCCATAATCGAGGTTTGGGATTACCGGCACAAGGTTCGCCAGTGATTGAGCCAATTTCTTCAAAACCAAAACCAACGGCCGGCAAAATTTGAGTTAGTTGAGCTTCCTTATCAAAACCAGCTGCTAAACCAACTGGATTTTTAAACTTTATTCCCAAAATCGTCTGCTCTAAAATTTGATCTTGATAAGAAAAACAAGCACGAGTGAGAAAACGAAAAAAGGCGAAACGACCCAAAAATTGACCTAAACGAGTGACTCGTTCATGGACATCTTCTGGATCTAAACGAAAGAAAATTGGCTTAAGTAAATAACGATATTTCCAAGCAATAAGCTTTTCCCGAATAGTAATTAGTAGGTCAAACATTAACTAGGTTATAGCACAAAAAATTCACTCCATAAAGCCGACCTTCATTCTTGCATAGGGATTCTTGCATAGGGTGACCCTATGCAAAACAGTTAGAGTAGGACGAGGTAGGCTAAAATGGCAATGATAATGCGGTAATAACCAAAAGCGGTGAAATCATTTTTTTGAATATAACGCAACAGAAATTTAACCGCCCACAAAGCCACCGCAAAAGAAACCGCAAAACCGACAATCAGATAACCAAACTGACTGGCTTGAAAGGTATCAACATTTTTATATAAATCATAAACAGTGGCGGCTAACATGGTCGGAATAGCTAAAAGAAAAGAAAATTCGACCACCGCTTCTCTCGATAAACCGATAGCCATACCGCTGACAATAGTAGCGGCCGAACGAGAAACACCTGGGATGACGGCTAGGGTTTGAGCTAAACCAATCAACATCGCTTGACCATAATTTAATTTGTCTAAAGAAAAAGCGGTGGGCTCTTTTTCCTGTTTGAAATAATAACGTTCAAACCAAATTAGAAATACTCCGCCAAAAAAAAGAGCCAAGACGGTGATCATCAGATTGCCAGCTAAATAAGTTTTAAATAATTTATAAATAGTAAAGCCTACAATAGCGGTGGGAACAAAAGCGGCTAAGACTTTCAGCAAAAGTGATTTATCGGCAAGTAATTTTCCAGCAAAAAGATAGACTACTGCTAAAATGGCCCCTGATTGAATAGCAATATCAAAAGAAGATAAAAAAACATCACTGGGTAATTTTAAAAATTTACCAACTAAAATCAGATGAGCAGTAGAAGAAATAGGTAAAAACTCAGTTAGACCTTCTACGACACCTAAAACAACAGCAGAGACAAATGACATAGAAATAGTTTATTTAAGAAAATTATAGGTTATAATGTAGGAATCATTATAACAAAAAATTAACCAAACAAAAACTATGACTCTACAATACTCTTCTCCCAGACCACAATTAAACACCGACCAAGTTAGAGGTTTACACGCCGGCATTTGGGGTAATTTTGCAAAAATTTCCGGTGATGTCTCGCGACTATTTGGTGATGTTGATCTCCACCCTATCACTGGCGAAGTGTCAGCTCTAAAGGGTAATTTAAATGGTTTATTTGGCGAAGTCTCAAAACTTTCTGGTGACGTCTCTAATGTGACTGGTGAAGCTTCTAGATTACGAGGTGAAATCAGCCAAATTTCTGGTGATTTATCTGGTCTCTTGGGTGATGTCTCACGTCTAGCTGGTAATATTACTAATATTCGAGGGGAGGTATCAAAACTTTCCGGCCAAATGAGTGATCTTCGAGGTGACGTTTCAAAAATTTATGGTGAAGCTACTGGTCTATCTGGGAACGTGACTAATCTCCGTGGTGACGTCACTAATATCTCTGGTGAAGTAACCAACATTTCTGGTGATATCTCACGCCTACGGGGCAATCTGACTGGTTTGGAAGGTGATGCTACTAACCTCAGTGGTCCAGTGGAACAAATAGTTAAAAGTAATTAAAAAAACCGATTTTTTAATCTTTTTTCTATTATAACCTAATCCTACGACCGTTAGAATAGGTTATATAATCTAATAATTAAAAAATATAGTCCCCCGCGACAAGTCCCCGGTGGTAATTAAGACCGGACTCGCTCCCCTCG
>Ga0210050_1000860_pt1 | contig 36309 bp, 43 predicted proteins | sample CryGey132114_all_FD_185463 | JGI IMG/M metagenome (GOLD analysis project Ga0210050, IMG submission 185463) | Groundwater microbial communities from aquifer - Crystal Geyser CG22_combo_CG10-13_8/21/14_all (SPAdes) (version 2) | ecosystem: Environmental > Aquatic > Deep subsurface > Groundwater ... | reverse complement strand
ATGAAAGATTGGGGGTTGGCAATTTTGGTAGATGTTTATGAGGATTATGTTATTAAAACACCTAAGAGTAAGAAGGAGATAAAAGAAAAAGTAAGGAAATTTCTTGAATGGCAAAAAATCTCTGGGGAACTAAATAAGAGAACGAATAGAATAATCTCTGATACAGAAAAATCTACAAAGATAATAAAGATGTCAAGTATACCCCACAAGTTACTTGCTAATTTAGAGTTTCTTCAAAATAACAGGATTAAACAAAAAAAAGTCACCCCCTTATTTCAATTAATTCCAGAATTAAGTAAAAAAGATACAATAAATCTTTTTGATAAAATTATTAAGTTTCAAATTGAGATTTGGAAGTATGGTATGCATAAAAAGACATTTAAGTTTTTCTCAAACTTCGGAATAGATAATAACTCTTTAGTATTAATTGATGCCTTTGAACTAACATCAAATAAAAAACAGGTTTTGAAACAAATAAAAAAAGACAATGGGAAAATCTCAAGAAATTTCAAAAATCTCTTCCTACAGACTTAATAGAGATCTTTATTAATAATTTAAATAAAAAGCTAAATAAAACCACCCTAGAAAAATATCGGAAAACGAAACTAAAATGACAACTTTCAACAAACCCTTAGCAGCAATTTATGTGCGTGTCTCCACCCAAGACCAAGTACAGCATGGATTTTCCCTAGATGCCCAACAAGAATCTTTAGAAAACTATGTAAAAGCACTTGGCTATGAAATTTTCAAAATTTATCGCGATGAAGGCAAATCAGCAAAAGACATGAAACGCCCAGAAATGCAGCAAATGCTCCAGGATGCAGAGGCAAAAAAATTCTCAGCAATTTTTATTTACAAATTAGATAGGTTTTCAAGAAGTTTAAAAGATTTAATTTTAACAATAGATAAATTAAAAGATTTAGGAGTTGATTTTGTTTCACTTCAGGACAAGATAGAAACAACCTCTGCTTCTGGGAAATTAATGTTTCATATAATTTCAGCATTTGCAGAATTTGAGCGAAATATAATTGGGGAAAGAACAAAGTTCGGAATGCAGCGCAAAGCAAAAGAAGGCGGATTCATAACCAAAGCACCAAAAGGTTACAGACTTTTAGAGAAAAAATTAATTCCTTATCAAGAAGAAGAGATAATAAAAATATTTAAAGAATTTCTTAACTCAAATATTTCTTTAACAAAGTTAGCTAAAAAATATTCAATGACAACAGCAGGCATAAAAAAATTATTAAAGAACATGACTTATATAGGTAAGGTAAAATTTGCAGGCCAAATTTCAGACGGACAGCACGCCCCGTTAATATCTCATGAATTATTCAATAAAGTTCAGGATAAACTTGAAAAAATATCTTTCACAAAAAAATAAAATGAAAATAAAAGCAATTATCTTTGACATCGGAGGGGTTTTATCTTTAGGAAGATCTTCTTTTATTTCAAGAAAAAAAAATAATCCCTTAGGAGTCCATGAATACATCGCCAAAAAATTAAAAATAAGTTTAGACCAATATTTTGATTCAATTGATACCGCTTATTCAAAATCTATTACCGGAGAAATTTCAGAAAAAAAAACATTAATTCAAATTTCCAAGAATCTTAAGACAACTCAAAAAAAATTAATTAAAGATTATTCAAAAGCATATAAAAATAATTTTAAGATTAATAAAAAACTATACAAATTCGCATTTAAATTAAAAAAAGAAGGATATAAAATTGCAATTCTTTCAGATCAATGGTCTCTTTCAAAAAAATCTCATAGATTAATTGATAATAATTTAATAGATAAATTTAATGTGGTGGTTTTTTCTTGTGATGTAGGAATGCGAAAACCAAATCCTAAAATTTATAAATTGATCCTAAAAAAATTAAGATTAAAACCAGAAGAATGTTTATTTATTGACAATCAAAAATGGAATCTTGAACCTGCTAAAAAATTAGGGATTAAAATAATTTTATTCAAAGATAATCAACAGTTGTTTGAAAATAAAATTTGGAAATCTTTATTCAAATGACAAAATGTGTTAAGTGTTCTTATGAATCAGAAAAGAATCTAGAAAAATTTCGTGTTCCTTTATGCAACATTTGTTTAAGGTTTGCTCCAAATGATGAAGAAAAATTTAAAGAATATATTTCTGAAAAAATAGAATCAAAAAATCTTGAATCTTTTAGAAAATTTTCAGAAATTGGAAATCCTCAAAAAAATTCAATGATAAAAAAAGCATCACAAGGAGCAATAATGTCTCGCCCCCCATTTGGTTATAAGTTCATGGAAAAAAAATTAATTCCTGCGCAGAACTTCCGCGAAGTCGAGGAAATTTTTGAAGAATTTTTGGTAAAAAATATTTCTCTCAATAAACTTTCAAAAAAACACAATCTTTCTGTGAATGGTTTAAAAAAAATTCTAAAAAATTTCACATACATTGGAAAAGTTAAGTTTAATCATCAAATTCACGACGGAAAACACCAACAAATAATTTCACCAACATTATTCAATCATGTTCAGAACAAATTAGAAAGATTAGGAATAAAATAATATGCCTAAAATTATCTCTTTGAACTTTGTCTCTTGCTTCTTGCTTTACTATCGCCTGGCTTGTAAGATTCTTTACGTCGAACATCTGCAACAAGCAAATTTCTGTCATAATTCATAAATGCTTCTGTAAGTTCTTTGTTTTTTGCAAAATTATTTATTGCTCTGCTAAGTGCAACTCTGGCTGCTTCAATTTGCCCTTTTTCACCACCGCCTTTAACTCTAATTTTAACATCAAAATTAATTTTTCCTAAAATGTTTTCACAAATTCTCAATGGTTCTCCTATTTTCAATTTATCAAACAATTGCAGATTTTTATAATCCTCTTCATTTATTGTCACACTGCCTTTCCCTTCTGTTAAAATAGCTCTCGCAATTGCTCTTTTTCTTTTCCCTGAAACAATTATTTTCATTTTCTTATATCCCTAATTTTAATGCTTTTTATAACTTCTTTTTTCATTGAAATCTTTTCTTTTTCTTTATATTCTTCTGGTTCGTCATCATAACATTTTATTTTTTGCAATGCAATCTTTCCCCGCCCCATTCTATAATTTGGAAGCATTCCCCGAATCGCTTTTTTTACAATTTGGTAACTTAATTGAGAAATCTTTGGTCCTTTTTGTCCACTTCCCACCCGCTTTCTTTTTTCTTCAAATTCTTTTTTGATATTTTTTTTATTTCCTGTAATTAAAACATCCCTGCAATTTACAACTATAATATCTTCTCCTTTTAAGGCTTCTTTTGCAGCATAACTTGCAAGACGCCCAATTACTGCATTTTTTCCGTCAATAATTTTAACCATTTTTTAAAATTTTTAATCCTTTCATTTCAGGATTTTTTTTAATTTCTTCTGAAATAGTTATAACTTCACAACCTGCTTTTTTTAATTTTTCCTCTGCTTTTTTAGAAAAATTCAATGCAACAATTTTTCTTTTTTTATGAATATCCCCCTGAGATAAAACTTTTCCAACAACAATAACATCTCCTTCAGTTTTATTTATCTCACTTAAATTTATATTTTTTCTGTTCTTTCTTGGGCTCGCTAATTTTTCTGCAATTTCTTTCCAGGAATTATTTTTTTTTGCGCTGTTTATTATTTCAACTAATAAGGGATTTGTTTTTCTTTCTGCTTGTTTTGAAATTTTTGTTTTTGATTTAGTCATTTTATTATAGAGAAAACGCTCTTCTGCTAACGCGTTAACTCGCAGTAAAAATTTGAGATAAAAAGGGTATTTAAAGTTTATGCGGGTGAAAGGATTCGAACCTTCGTAGGCACTAAGCCAACAGATCTTGAGTCTGTCCCGTTTGACCGCTCCGGCACACCCGCACATCAACTGATAATTTTAAACAGAATAAACAATATAAAAATCTTTAGAATTATTTAATTCCTTTAGAAAATTCATTCAAATTCTTTTTTAGAATTTCAACTGATTTTTCAAAAATATCCCTGGAATTAATTTGTCCAAATGATTCTATTGCAATTAATAATTCATCTGAAGGTTTAACATCAATAAAATCTTTTCCTTGTTTTTTACAATATTCAACACACAAACCACACAGATTACATTTGTCCTTATTTTCAATTTTAATTTTTCCTGCATTTTCATTAAAAACTTTCTTTGGGCAAATATCAATAATCTCTTTTGGGCAATTACTCTCTAATTTAATTTCAGCAATATTTTTATAAAAAATAAATCCTGGAGAAAATCTTGCATGCTCACTTGCAGTATTCTCTTTTGTCGTCGCTAATATTTTAACAACCTCTCCTTTTTTGAGATAAGTAATTGGAATTTTGTCATAAACAACTTCAATATCCCCTTTCATGTCGCCAGAATAAACAAAACCCTCTCCTTTTGCATCCAAATTCAGTTCAAATGGTTTTTTTTCATTGAATTTTTTTAATTTCAAAGGTATTAAACCAAGGCGATGCGCAACTGTTTCATCATAAAGTGGAGAATCATTTTTTGAAATCTCAACATCTTCAATTGCAACAATTGGAATTTTATTAACAGAACGACGAATAGCATTTGCTAATTCTTCTTCTATTTTTGCTTTTATTATCAGCTGATTTTCTTTTTTTTCAATTATTTCCATTTTAATTCTTCGAATTTTTAATTTTTAAACTCTTCTACCTCTTCTTCCGCCTTTTTTCTTAGGCCCACCGCGTGGAATTTTTGTTGTATCAAGTATATTCACAATTTTAAAACCCTCCCGTGTCAGACTTTTGATAATTGCATTTGCCCCAGGTCCTGGTGCAGGATTTCTTGTTTTTGTTCTAATTCTAACATAAAGAATTTTTACTCCAATATCTCTGAGTTCTTCACTTAATCTTTTTGCAATAAATATCGCAATCGTAGGATTTGCCTTTAAACGACTATGTTTTGTAACAACTCCTCCTGTAACTTTTGCAAGTGTTCTTCCAGACATATCAGTAACATGCGCAATGGTATTATTAAATGAAGTATAAATATTAACAACAGCTTCAATTTCTTTGGTTTTTTTCTTAATCTCTTCACTCATTTTCTTTTTCTCCCACTTCATTTTTTTCTTTTTTCTTTTTTTCTACTAATGAAATTTTATTTTCTAATAAAACAGGAACAATATAAGATGGACTGTCAATAATTTTTCCATTAACAAGAACTTTTTTATGAGTAATTTTTTGCCTCGCTGTATTTATTGTGGGTGTTAATTTTTTTTCAAAAACCATTGTTTGCAATCTTCTTTTTAGATAATCTTTTTTTTCTAAACCAAGAGCATCTGCAATTGAATTAACTTTTAGTCCTATTTTTTGCAATTTTTCAAATAATTTTTTTTGTTCTTCTTCATTTGAAGAAATAAGTTTTTTTGCTTTTTCCCTGATTGATTTTATCTTAGCATCTGATTTCCATATTTCTTTTTTATTTTTCAATCCAAATTCTTTTTTTATTTCTGCCTCTTCTTCAAATCTTTTTTTATCAAAAGGTCTTTTTGGTCTTGAATATTGTTTATGTTTTCGTTTCATTTTTTATTCCCCTGAAAACCACTCTTTTCTGTTTTTTTATTTTTCTTTTTAATTCCTGCTCCTTTTGAACGATTTTTCCTAAAATTACTTTTTGTCCTCTGCCCTCTTAATGGCAATCCAGAAGCGTGTCTTAATCCCCGATAACTTTTTATTTTTTTTAGCCTCTTGATATCAAAATCTTTTCTTAATTCTAAATCAGAACCAATGATGTGTTTGTCTTCTCCAACTTCAAAATCCTTTACCCTATTTTTTAAAAACGATTTCATATCTGGGTTTTTCATAAATTTTTCTATTTTATCAATTTCTTCTCTTGTTAATTCTCCGACTTTCTTTCTTTTATCAAATTTAAGTAATTTGCAAATTGCATTAGACACTGCCCATGAAATTCCTTTTATCCTCGTTAATCCGGAATAAAGAGTCATATTTCCCGGAATATCTTTTGATAAAATCCTTATAATTCTCTCGTTGTAATTTTCTTTTTTTTGTTCATTCATTCTCTAAAAACCCCTTTAAATTTAGAAGATGAATGGAAAATTTTTAATTTTGCTCTCATTTTACAAATAAATTATACCGTTCAAAACTAGTTAATTCTTGAAGAATTCTTTTTCCCACTGCTCTTTCAGGATCAGGAAGATTTGGAACCCTTTCTTTCATGTCTGCAAAAGAATTAAATTCTTTTTTTTCCCTTTGTTTGAGTATCTCTATCATGTGTTTTTTTCCAAGCCCCGGCAAAAGTTCAATTTGGTGGACTCTCTTGTTTATTGCCTCGCATTGATTAAAAAAATCAATAAATTCCTGTTCTCTTTCCTTAACTGCTTGCTTTATAAATTCTTGCAATTGATTCTTCGCTGTCTCTGTTAATTTTTCTCTGTTTAATCTTCCAAGTATATAATAAATTTTATCCCTTTTACCTTCGCCAATATAAACTTTTTCTCCAAGTTCAAGAACAACATCTCTTCGAGGAACTAGTTCTAAAAGAACAAAACTTTTTTCACCCACAGCCTGAACTATTGGAATCATCTTTTTTTCCAAAGGATAACCATTTGGTAAAAATTCTAAAATCACGGCATTTTCTTCGCGAGGCATTTTTATTATCTAAACTCCTTGGTAATATCGAGTATTTTTTTTGTTTCATCTTCATCTAAAGATACATCTGTAAAAATTTTATTTATATCTTCTTCATCTTCTGGAAGCATATCTATTATTTTAGATATATGCTCTGGTTTCATCTTCATCAATTCAAGTGAAATTAATTTCTCTTTCAAATCTTTTGTTTCTTCTTGATTTATTTTCACAAACTTATTAATAAAAGCATTTACTTCTGCTTCTTTTTCATCTTGTTTGCTAAGGAATTTTCTTGCCTCTGCCATGCTTATTGGTTCTTTATTTAATATCATTTTATTCTCCTTAAATGGATTGGTTCAATTAAAAACTTTTTCTCTTTATGAATATCTTTTATATTTATCACATAAGCCTCGCCTCTTTTTCCTTCCACAATTCCTGTTTTCCCCTGCAATCGTTTTGGGAATCTCGGTTGCATTGCTACTTCAGCAACAACTGCAACAGCGTCGCCTTTTTTTAATTCTTGAAAATACTTGCTAAATTGCAACTTTCCCCGAGTTCTCACTGGTTTTTTTCTTGTCATAAAATATCCAGAAATATTCTATTTAAAAAACTATCTAAGATTAGAGTTAAATTCAATATCACATGTGTTATTCATATGACACAAATCTCCACTATCACGAGCGTCATTCATATTTTTAACAATTGTATTGAACATTTTTTCTCCCCAAACTTTTTTTCCACATTCATCACAAACTTCCATAACTCTCTCATCAGAAATTTCACATTTACAATAAATCTTTTCACTGGGCATGCAAAAATAATGATCTAATTAAAATTTACTCAAAACACCTAAAAAAACTTAATCTATATAATGGGTATGATGGGGCATCTCTTATTAGTTACAATCTTAATGGATTTTATAGAAAAATTTATCCTCATTTAAAACATACTAAAAAAACAAATCTTTTTTCCCTTCTTTATAAGGGAGAAGGTGAGATACCTAATTTTCATAAGTCCATACTTTCTTTTCTAAAAGAAAATCCTCGGAAAACAGCCAAAGAGATATCAAAAGATTTAAAAAAGAATAAAGTTTATTCAGAATTAAGTTTATTGGGTAAATTACTTTACATTTCAAAAGAAAATTATCCTTATGAGTATAAACTAACAAATAAAGGATTAAATATTATAGGAGGAAAATAAAATTATCATACCAGTTAGATGCTTTTCATGCGGAAAACCAATTGCACATTTGTGGGAAGAATTTAAGCAAAGAACAGAAGCCAGAGAACCTGCAGGCAAAGTTTTAGATGAACTTGGAATAGAAAGATTATGCTGTCGTTCTGTTTTTTTAGGTCAAACAGATTTAATAAAACTTGTTGCAGAGTTTAAGAAATCATAATCTCCATCTCGCGATATTTCTGCAATTCTCACATTCAACTGATTTAGTTTTATTTTTAATTCTTATTTTTGGATTTTTATAAACAGAAAAACATTTTCCACAAAATAATTTTCTTTTTTCTTTTAATTGAATATTTTTGCTCATTGCTAATTTTTTTATTTTTTTAATTTCTCTTGGAGATTTGTCTTTAACATTTTTAAAAAATTCTTCTATTTGGTTCTGAATTTGGAATTTTGAGAAGAGGGGTTTCATGCCTTCTTTAATAAACAAATCTTTAAAAATGTCTTTTTTTATATTTTCTATGGAAGAATGGACAGATAGATTTAATCCTTTTAATAGTGATAAGTTATTATCTCAAGTTTATCGTTGGAGAGATATTGTAAAAGGAGAAATTTTACCTGCACCAGGACTAGTAACAATAGATCCAACAAATATTTGTAATCTTAAATGTATTTGGTGTAATGCAGATTATATACAGAAAAAAAATCCAAAACAGCTCTCTTCTGAGGCATTAGATCAAATAGCTGATTTTCTTCCTAATTGGAGTAATCATTCTTATTGGAAAGGCGTTGAGGCCGTTTGTATTGCTGGTGGCGGAGAGCCTTTAAGTAATCCTTATACTTCAGATCTTATAAAAAGGTTAAGAGCAAATAATATTCGAGTAGGTGTTGTTACAAATGGAACTTATATCGACAAACATTTAGAATCTTTGACAGATTGCACTTGGGTGGGGGTTAGTGTTGATGCAGGAACAAGAGAGACATATGAACAATTAAAAGGCAAAGATAAATTTGATAAAGTTATTGAAAATATAAGAAAATTAACTTCTGTTCAGGAAGGAAAAGAATTAGGTAGAGAAGGACAAGGGCATGGGGTAAGTTATAAATTTTTAATGCATCCTGGAAATATAAAGGATATTTATCAAGCAGCAAAAATAGCAAAAGAGATTGGCTGCAGAAACTTCCATTTAAGACCTTATGGAATTTCTTGGGATAAAATAAAAATGGAAAAGGATAAAGAATCTTTTATGGCTTTTTCTTATTCAGACATAGAAGGATTTTGGAGACAAATTGAAAAGGCAAGAACTCTTGAAGATGAAGTTTTTAAGATTTTTTCAGTAACCCATAAATTTGATGGAGATCTCAATCGAACCCATAAATTTAGGAATTGTCATGCTGTTTTCATGACTGCTGTTTTTGAACCTCCAACAGATAATAAAGAAGGATTTAATTTAGGATTATGTTGCGATAGACGGGGAGACCCTCAATTAACAATTGAAAATATAAATGATGTTGAAGAGGTAAAAAGATTTTGGGGGGGCAAACAGCATTGGGAAATGGCTGAAAAAATAAAAATTGGAAAATGTCCAAGATGCACTTATCAACCACATAATCTTCTTTTTGAAAATGTCATAGAAAAGGATAACATGACTTATGATTTTTATTGAATTTTTTCTACAACAAAAAGAGAGCATAAAAACTTCCTATCAAACTTCTCCAAACCTTTTTTTTAGAATATTTAAAATCAGTTAATAATCTATAGAGCCATTCTATCCCTAGATTTTGCCAAAATATTGGAGCGCTTTTTTTCTTATCTATAATAAAATCCAATGCAGCCCCAACATTAAAAAATTTTTCTGCACTTGTTTTTTTAAATAAATCTCTTGTGAGAATATTCTGCTTTGGGCATGGAAGACCAACCCACACATAATCTGCTTTTGCCTTATTTATTAATTGGGCTATTTTATTTATCTCTTCTTTTTCAAATTCATTTGTTTTTATGTAAGGAGGATTATATCCAAACACTTTTTCTTTTTTTATTGATTTAAATTTTTTTAATAATTTATTTATCTCTTCTTTTTCAAAACCAACAAAAAAATGTTTTTTCTCTTTTATAAATGAAAGTTTTTCTAAGACGAAATAAACAAACTCTGTTCCTCTCATCTTTTTACATCCTAAAAAAAAAGAAACAATAGTTCCATCAGGAATGTTTATAGAATTTTCTTTTAAATTATTTAGAGCATTGTTAAACTCTTTTGTTTTTTTAAAATGATAAATATCATGGGAATTCAAAAAATTAAACACTTTTCGTTCACCACTTTTCAGAACCTTTTCTAAAATTTCAATTTTCGCAGGATAAAATTTCAGTTTTTCCATAAATTCAATGATTATTCTATTTTATAAAATTAAGCAAGACAGCTTGAAGGGTTTGCAGCTTGTCGGCCACTACCACCATCAACATAGGAAGCTTAACTTCTGGGTTCGGAATGAGACCAGGTGTTTCCAACCTATTATGGCTGTCTTGTAAATTTTATTATTTCCTCCTTTATAAAATTTGCGAATGAAAATTTTCTGTGAGAATTTACTTTTGAATTTAGAGATATTTTTTATTTTATAAACCTTTTTATATTCGCGATTATGCATAAAATTAAGCGGAAGTGCCAGAGTGGTCAAATGGGCGAGATTAAGGCTCTCGTGGCTTAGTGCCTACGCAGGTTCGAATCCTGTCTTCCGCATTGCAGGATGAGAACCTAGGTTCGACGAGAGTTTACACGAGAATCGCCTCACAACTGAAAGCGAGCGTGGGCTTGAGCAGTCCTGTCTTCCGCATGCACTCGTAGCTCAGCTGGATAGAGCAACGCACTCCTAATGCGTAGGTCGTAGGTTCAAATCCTACCGAGTGCATATCATAAACTTTAAAACATCAAAGTAAATATTATTTAATGCGTGGATGGTTCAGTGGTAGAATCTCTGCCTTCCAAGCAGATGACCCGGGTTCGAATCCCGGTCCGCGCATTGGATGAGAACCCGATAAAAATAAAAAATAAAATGGACACACAAAAAATAGAAAACTGGTACAATAAAAATTACAAGAAATTATTAGTCCTTCCTTTATTAATGATGATCTTTTCTTTTGGATATCTTGTTTATTTTTATCAAACAAACAATGATTTTATTTACAAAGACATTTCTCTGACAGGCGGAACATTTGCAACATTAACTGGAAACATCGACGCAGAAAAATTAGTCAATGAATTATCAGATAAACTTGAAGATATAAATACAAGAGAAATTTATGATTTACTAACTCATGAACGAAAAGCACTTTTAATAGAAACAAAATCAAATATAGAAACAACAAAACAAGTTCTTGAGGAATATATGGGTTATGAATTAAATTCAGACAACAGCAGTTTTGAATTCACTGGTTCAACATTAAGCACGAATTTTTACAAACAACTTTTAATTGCAATTTTAATTGCATTTATTTTTATGGCACTTGTTGTTTTCATAATTTTCAGAACATTTGTTCCTTCGTCCGCAGTTATTATCTCGGCATTTGCAGATATTTTAATGACTCTTGTTCTCGCTGATATTTTGCAAATAAAAATGTCCACGGCAGGAATTGTCGCGTTTTTGATGTTAATTGGTTATTCTGTTGACACAGACATTTTATTGACGACAAGAGTCCTAAAAAGAAAAGACGGAACAATCAATCAAAGAATTTTTGGAGCATTTAAAACCGGAATAACAATGACTATGACTTCTATTCTCACAATGGCATTGGCATTAATTATTGTTATGTCTTTTTCAATTGTCTTAACTCAGATTTTCACAGTCCTATTAATCGGTTTGGGTTTTGATTTAATCAATACCTGGATAACAAATGTATCAATATTAAAATGGTATGCAGAAAAATGAAATTTAAATTTACTTGGAAAATCTGGCTGTTAATTATTTTATTAGTCTTTTCTCTATTGTCAATATTTGGAAATCCCCTTGATTTAAACAAAAAAGGAGTTGTCATAAAAAGTATTGAAAAAAATTCAACTGCGTTTGAGCAGGGTTTAAGACAAGGGCAAATAATTACTTCCATCGACGGAGAAACAATAAACTCTATAGAAGATTTTTCAAAAATAATTTCAACTAAATTTATTTCAGAAGAAAAAATAAAAACAATTATACAAACTGAAGATTCAGAAGTAATATTATTCACAAATTCTGCACCAAAAATAATTGTTTCTGAAATACCAAAGACAAATATTAAACTCGGGCTTGATTTAGCAGGGGGTTCAAGAGCACTGATTAAGGCACAGGATTATGATTTGTCGTCGGGAGAAGTTCGTGATTTGGTTGATGTTGTGAGTAATCGTTTGAATGTTTATGGTTTGACTGATTTAAAGGTTTTGCCTGTTTCTGATTTATCAGGAGATAATTTTATGTTAATTGAAATTGCAGGAGCAACACCAAATGATTTAAAGGAATTAATTTCTCAGCAAGGAAAGTTTGAGGCAAAAATAGGAAATGAAACGGTTTTTACTGGAGGTGATAAAGATATCTCTTCTATTTGCCGTAATGATGCAACTTGCGCAGGAATAAGAAGCTGTGGAGCATCTGGTTCTGGTTATGTTTGCCAGTTTGAATTTGTGGTTTATCTTAGCCAGGCAGCAGCAGAAAGGCATGCAGAGATAACAAAAGATATTGCAGTCAATGTAACGTCCTCTGGAAATTATCTTGAAAAAAAACTTGATTTTTATCTCGATGACAAATTTCTCGAAGAAGAGAGTTTGTTTATCAGCGAAAATTTAAAAGGAAGAGTTACAACACAAATTTCTGTTTCAGGTTCTGGTTCTGGTTCAACAAATGATGAAGCATATAATGATGCAAAACAATCAATGCACAAACTCCAGACAATTTTAATTACAGGAAGTTTGCCTTACAAATTAGAAATTATAAAGATTGACACAATCTCCCCTTTGCTCGGAACAGAATTTTTAAAATCAATTTTTCTTGTAGCAATTGTTTCATTTTCAGCAGTAGCAATTATAATTTTTATAAGATATAAAAAAATAAAATCTTCTCTTGCTTTATTGCTCACAAGTATTTCAGAAATAATTATTATCTTGGGTGTTGCGTCATTTATCAGATGGAATCTTGATTTGCCAAGCATTGCAGGAATTCTTGCGACAATTGGAACAGGAATTGACCAGCAAATAATAATCCTCGACGAGGCAAGGCAAAAAGTGGCCCTGGCAATAAAACAAAAATTAAAACGGGCGTTTGCAATTATCCTCGGTGCATATTTTACTGCACTAGTCGCACTGCTTCCATTAATCTGGGCTGGAGCAGGTTTGCTAAAAGGTTTTGCAATAACAACAATAATCGGAATAACAGCAGGAGTTTTAATTACGCGTCCAGCATTTGCAGATATAATAAGGAAAATTGAAGAATAAAACAACAATACTTAAATAGAAATTTAATTGTATTTTTTTATGAAAATTGGAATTATTGGCATGGGTTTTGTTGGAGGAACAGCTGCAAAGGTTCTTGAAAAAAAACATGAGATACTTGCTTATGATAAATATAAAGAACCTTATACTAATCCTTCTGTGTTAAAAGAATCAGAAGCTGTTTTTATCTGTGTTCCAACACCTATGAAAGCAAGTGGAGAAATTGATTACTCTCCTATTTATAATTCTATTGAAACTCTTTCTGGTGTTTTTAAAGAAAAAAAACCCCTTGGAATAATACGCTCAACAGCTGTTTCAGGAACAACCAGAAAATTAGAAGAAAGATTTGATTTTAATTTTGCTTTTAATCCTGAATTTTTAAGAGAAAAACATGCTCTTGAAGATATGCTTAATACAAATAGAATTATTATAGGTGCAAACAGAGAACAAGATTATAGAATAGTTGAATCAATATACAAGCCTTTATTTCCAGATGCAGAATATATTTTTGTTGATACAGACACAGCTGAAATGATAAAATATGCTGCAAATGTAATGCTTGCAGGGCAAATTGCTCTTGCAAATGAAATATATCAGATTTGCAATTCAGTTGGAGTAGATTATGAAAAAGTAAAAAAAGCAATTTTAATGGATGAGAGAATTGCAAGAAATATTGATGTTCCTGGACCAGATGGTGATTTTGGTTTTGGAGGAAAGTGTTTTCCAAAGGATTTAAATGCATTAATTTATCTTGCAAGAGAAAACCTTTATCGTCCTTATTTGCTTGAAGAAGTCTGGAGATTAAATGAAAAATTAAGAAAAAACAAAGACTGGCTTGATATTCCAGGAGCAACTTCTGAAAATAATAATTTTAGTAAAAAAGAATAAATTAATATCTTTAAGGTAATTTTAAAAAATCTTTTAAACTATTCTATCTAATTAATTTATGGAAGAAAGTTTAACTTTGCAAACAACAAAAAACGCTGGTTGGAATTTCGCAACAAATTTAGTTACGAAATTTGGAGGATTGATATTTACAATTATTTTGGCAAGAATGCTGATGCCAGAAATGTTTGGTGTTTATAATCTGGTTCTTTCAGTTGTAATTATTGCTCTTATTTTTACCGACGCTGGAATAAATAACACCGCAATAAGGTATGTTTCAGAAAAACTTGGAAAAAATAATTTAATTCAGGCAAGAAGTATTTTTAAATATCTTTTCAAAATAAAATTAATTTTAATAGTAGTAACTGTTTTAATATTATCTTTAATAAGCAAATTTCTTGCGGTAAATATTTTTTTAAAACCAGTTATTTTAATCCCTCTTTTAGCATCATTAGTTTATATCGCCACGCTTTCATTTACTAATTTCTTTAAATCAATATTTGTTTCTTTAAAAAAATTAAAAATATATTTTATTTTGGAAGTTACCTTTGAAGTTCTCAAAATTTTATTTGTTATACTGGTATTTTATTTTCTTGAAAATGAATTTGCTGTTGCAGGAATATTTATTGGGATGTCTTTTGCTTTTTTAGTGGTGTTTATCCTAGAATTTTTTCTTTTAGGAAAAAATAGAAACATACTATTTGGAAAAACAGAAAATATTGAAAATAAGAGAATATCAAAATATATATCGTCAATGACAATTACTTCTGTATCTTTGGTTTTTTTTGGGGCAATTGATACTTTAATGTTAGGAAGATTTGTAAGTTCAGAATATATTGGATATTATCGTGTGGCATTGAGTTTTGTTTTTGCTATAACCCCCCTCCTGAGTTTTTCAAATGTGCTCCTCCCTGTTTTTACTCAGCTTCACGGAAAAATAGAAATAGCATTCAAAAAAGCATCCAGATATATTTTTATTTTAGCAATTCCTTCTGCTCTTGGAATAATTGTCATAGCAAGATATTTTATCCTCGCTATTTATGGAAAAGAATATCTTCTCGCGACATTGCCTCTTTATGCCCTTGCATTTTTGATTTTAATACATCCTCTTACAGACCTGTATTCAGTTATATTTCAGTCAGCAGAAAAAGCAAATTATCTTTCAAAATATGTTACGATTTCATTGGTCCTTAATATCATATTAAATTATATTTTGATAAAATATCTCCTTAAATTCCCCCAAGAATATGTTGTCGTAGGAGTAGCAATTGCAACATGTTTGAGTAGATTTTTTTATTTAATGATTCTTGGAATAAAATCTAAAAAATTATTCAAAACACAAATATCCTGGATTGGTTTTAGCAAGGCAATGTTTGCAGGAATTATAATGGTATTATTCTTGTTATCCTTTCAATTTTATTTTGATATGAATATCTATCTTGGAATTTTGGAAATTCTCCTCGGTGCAGGAATTTATTTTGGAGTTATGTTTTTGATTAAAGGGGTGCGGAGGGAAGATTTAAAATTGTTAATGAAAATTATCCAATAAATTTATAAATCTCTTTTTTAATCTAATTAATGAAAGAGAATATTGTTGAAGAATGGTGGAAAAATGAAGCAGAACAAAATGATTTATCTTGGTATAGAAGAGCTTATAGAAATTATAAATTCAATATAAGATTTCCTGTTTTAGATATTTTGGGGTCTGGAGGGTTTTTAAAATATCATAATATTCAGGACGCAGATATTCTTGATATTGGGGGAAAGAATCCTTAAAAGGAAATTATAATTTTATTAAAGCAGATATAACAAAAAAATTGCCCAATTTTGATAAAAAGTTTAAAACAATATTTATAATGGAAACTTTGGAACATATTAAGAATCCTTTGTACTTAATGGCACAAGTTTATGATTTGCTTGAAGATGAAGGTATCTGTTATATTTCTATACCTTATACAAAACTTGATTATGCAAGAAAAAATCAAAAAAATATTTATAATTGTCATGTATGTAGATGGACTGAGAAAGAAATTTTGGATCAAATGAGAAAAGTTGGTTTCATTCCTCAGATAGTTCAGAAAAAAAGAAGATTCAAAAATACTGCATTTTGGTTGCCTCCTTGCTGGCTCGTTTTAGAATTGAGAAAAAGATTATCACATTAAAAACTAGTATAAAACAACAATCTTTTAAAAGAATATTCTTTCATATTTATTATGGAAAGAAAAATAGCTTTGATAAATCCTCCTTCACCTTTTCTTATAAATGAAAGAGTTTTTCCTAATTTGGGGATAGTTCAATTAGCAACAAGTTTTGAAGAGAAAGGCGTAAAAGCGCCAATATATGATTTTGCAGGAAAAACAAATTATCTTGAAGAATTAAAATATTTAATTGGGAAAGAAAATATTATTGGTTTCTCTTGCACAACACCTCAATTTCCTTTTGTTTTTGAAATGAATGAGTTAATTAAAAGATCATCCCCTGAAACAAAAACTATCCTAGGTGGCCCCCATGCTTCTGCAATGTTTCCCTTGAGACATAAAGAAAAGGAACCCAATATAGATTCTTTAAACAATTTTAATATTATCTTTTCTGGAGAAGGAGAGAATTTTGATCCTTTATTATTTTTTAAGGAAAACTCAAAGTGGGTCGAGGGGGGTTTTCTTAAAGATATAAATCAATCTCCTATTCCTGATAGAAGTTTAATTGATATAAATTCTTATAACTATTCTTTACAAGGAAAAAAAACTACTACAATCATGAGCCAAAGAGGATGCCCTTTTAATTGTGTTTTTTGTAGTGGAAGAGATATTCCTATGTATAGACATATGCGCTTGAAGAATTCTCAAGAGGTTTTAAAAGAATTGGATTATTTAAAAGATAATTTTGGTTTTGATTCTTTTATGTGGTACGATGATGAATTAAATTCAAATCCTTCAAGACTAGAAGAGCTTTGTGATGTATTAAGTAAAAGAAAGTACCAACATAGGGGATTTGTAAGATCAGATATTATAGCAAAAAGGCCTTCTCTTGTTGAGAGTCTTTATTCCGCAGGATTTGTAGAATTATGTTCTGGCGTTGAATCAGGTTCTGACAGGGTCTTAAAATTAATTAACAAAAAATGTAATGTAGATATGAACACATTTACTGCAAAAGCAATTAAAGAAAGAGGAATAAAGTATAAAGCCTTTTTAATTTTTGGTAATCCTGGAGAAGGTTTTGCTGATGCTGAAAAAACCCTAAGATGGGTTGAGAAAGTTCATCCAGATGGATGGGATTCTACAATCTTAGTTCCTTACCCTGGTGCAAGGATATATAATAGTGCTCTCCCTTCAAACAAATTTAGAGGATATGATTTTTCTTGGGAAGACCAACTTTTTTTCAAAAGACAAGATTTTTCAAAAGACAGTTCTTTTTTTAAAGGAAGAAAAGGGGAATATGTTTGTTCAGTAAGAACGCCTAAACTATCTTCAGAAGAAATACTCTCTTTTAGAGATAAATTAGAGGAGATGAAAAAATGATTTTAAATAAGTTCTTTTTTAAATTATATAAAAAATTAAGAGATATTTATTATAAGAACATCTTGCATAAAAAAAGATTATTTATAATAAATAATAAAGAAAGTTTAAGTGCTTTTAATTAATCTTTATTCTTTCTATAATCTTTTTCCAATCTATAAAAAGGGGTAAGGTGTCTTTTGTTTCGATATGTGCAGTAAGAGAATTAACTGGAACAAAACAAGGGATTTTTTTCCATAAAGGTACGAGATATTCATTTTCGCCTCCCCACCCCTTTATATTAAATTCAGCTAATCCAAAAAAGTTTTCTTTGAATTTATGAAAAATTTTTTTATTAATAAAAAAAGTACATGTAGTATTTATTGTGGTTCTCCAGTATTTATTTTTCCCTAAAAATAAATATGTGGGTTGAACATAGATATACCTACCTGGATCATCTGCTGGAAAAACACCAAAATATTTTTTATTAAATGGTTTTTCTTCATAAAGAGTTATTATTTCTGGGATAGTTTCTTTTAAGTGAATATAATCATCTTCACAAAAATAAAAAATATCTTCTTTAGCTTTTTCAGCAAGTTTAAATGTTTCCTTCAAAGAAAGGCCATTATTCTTAAATTTATTTTTATGTATCTTATATTCAAAAGGATAATTATTCATCAACCTTTCCAATTCTTTTATAAATTCCTCACCACTAGAATCGTCTATAATATTAAATTTAATTTTATTTTTTACTTCTGAACAACTTTCTAGAAGAGATTTTAAACTTTTTAATATTAGATCTCTCTTTTTCAATCCAAAAGGCCTATCAATATTTTTATTTAAAGATTCGACAGGTAAACAACATCTGAAAAAAATTCTTAATGATCTCATAATTTATGAATAAACTTCTATTTAAAAGATTAATCTTTTAAATATTGAATTTTAATTGTCTTAGAAAGATATAAAAGTATTTTCCGCATCCTTTTTAATAATTAACCTAAAAATGAGATCAAAAATAAAATTAATTAAATCAACTTTCTTCAACGAAGAAGATACAAAGAAAAAACTTTGTGATTTTATTTCAAGAGCAAAAATTCTTAGTATGAATGAAGAATGCGAAAAATTTGAGAAAAATTTTTCTTTAAAACAAGGAAGAAAATATTCTGTATTTGTCTCAAATGGAAGCTGTGCAAATCTTTTATTGATTCAAACTTTAATTAATACAAAAAAACTTAAGGAAGGAGATAAAATTTTTGTTTCAGGATTAACTTGGCCAACAAATATAATGCCAATAATTCAACTCGGCTTAATACCTATTCTTTTAGATATAGAAAAAGAAACATTAAATGTATCTTCAGAGATATTAAAAAAAGGCTATAAAGAATATCCCGATGTTAAAGCATTTTTTTTAACTAATGCCTTAGGTTTTTGTTCAGATATAGACAAAATTAAATCTTTTTGTGATTTAAATAATATTTTATTGTTAGAAGATAATTGCGAATCTCTAGGTTCTAGATATGCTGAAATTAATTTAGGAAATTTTGGATTTGCTTCAACTTTTTCTTTTTTTGTCGGCCATCACCTTTCAACAATTGAAGGAGGAATGATTTGCGCAGATAATGAAGAATTTTATGAAAACTTAAAACTTGCAAGGGCACATGGATGGACTAGAAATAATTCTTTATCTTTTAAGGAAATGAAAAAGAAAGAAAACAACCTAGACAATTTTTATGACACTTATACTTTTTATGATTTAGCTTATAATTTTAGGCCAACAGAAATTAATGGGTTTCTTGGGAACATACAAATAAATTATTGGGAAGAAATTGTTAAAAAAAGAGAAGAAAATTTTATAAAATTTTATAAAATAATCTTAGGGAATGAAGATTTTTTTATTCTTAATTTAGATAAGATGAATATTATTTCTAATTTTGGATGCCCATTAGTCTTTAAAGACGAACAAAAATTCGAATATTATAAAGATAGATTTATAAAAGAGAATATTGAGATTCGGCCGATTATAAGTGGGGATGTTTCTAAACAACCTTTTTTTTCAAAGAATTTAAATTTCAATTTTAATCTTCCCAATGTCAAAGAGATATATAAAAAAGGGTTTTATTTTGGAAATAATCCTGAAATGACTGAAGAAGAAATACAGAGAATTTTAAGAATATTGAAAAATGAATAAAAAAGAAATAGGGATTACTGGTGGGACAGGAGTTCTTGGAAAAATAATTTGTAAAGATTTAGATTCAATGAATTTTAACTATTCTAAATTTAAAGGGGATATTTGTTCAAAAAAGGAAATCTCTGAATGGGTATTAAAAAATAATTTTGATTCAATAATTCATTTGGCAGCAATTGTTTCAACTAAACAAGTAGACAAAGATTTAGAATATGCTTATTCTGTTAATGTTGAAGGAACTGAAAATTTAATTAATATTTTAAATGAAAATAATCTTAATCCTTGGTTATTCTATGCAAGCACATCCCATGTTTATAAAAGTAGCAATACTCTAATAAAAGAAGAGGATATAACAAACCCAATTTCAGAATATGGAAAAACAAAATATGATGCTGAAAAGATAATCCAAGAAAGTTACACAAATTATTGTATTGGTAGAATTTTTAGTTTTTATCACCAAACCCAAAAAAAATCTTTTTTATACCCCCGCATTAAATATAGATTAGATAATGAAGATTTATCAAAAGATTTTGAATTATATGGTGCAAATAGTATTAGAGATTTTTTAAATGCAGAAAAAGTTGTTGATATAATTATAACATTGATGGAAAAACAAAAAAGAGGAATCTATAATATAGGTTCTGGTAAAGGAATCAAAATAAAAGATTTTGTTCAAAATTTAACCAATAAAAAATTAAACATAAAATCAGTAGGGGGTTCAGATTATCTTGTTGCAGATATTACAAAACTTAAAAAAGTATTAAGAAAATAATTATAATGCAAAAAATAATTAAACCAAGAGTATCTATTGTAATACCTACCTTTAATAAAAGCAAATTTGTTCAAAAAGCAATAGAATCTTCCTTAAGTCAAACTTATCCTTGTGAAATTATTGTTTGTGATCACGGAAGTAAAGATGACACACCAAAAGTTATGACTAAATATAAAAATAAATTAAAATATATTCGGAGAGAAGATGATTTTGGACCACATTTTTGTTGGCTAGAGGGGATAATTCATTCAAAAGGGGAATTTATACATTTGCAATTTGATGATGATTGGATTAGTGAAGATTATATTGAAAAATGTATGGCTCTTATGAGAAAAGACGTAGGAGTAGTTATAGCGGAAACACTTGCCTACGGAGAAAAAGACACACAAGGAATAGAAATCACTAACTTCAAAAAACTATTCAAAAAAACCGGTATATACCCAAAAAGAATTTTAGAAAAACAACTTCTAAAAGGCGTTATGTATTCACCCGGCTCAAGCCTATTTAGAAAAAAAGATTTAATCGATGCCCTCTATCAAGGAAGTTTACCAGTTCAAAATTATCCAAAATACCATGGAGTGGGACCAGATTCTTTTTTTACTCTTCTCGCGGTTTTAAGATACAAATACGTAGGAATAGTAGTAGAAAATCTCGCATTCTTTAAAGGCGGAGACGACTCAATAACAGCAGACGCAGCAAAAGATCAACAAAAATACACAAGACTCAAAAATGCATACAAAAACGTTCTTGACTATTACAGATTCTTAAAATGGTTCAACCTCTTCGACAAATTCAAATACCTCAGTCCATATTTCTGGATAGAAAATCTAACAAGCCTTACAAAAAAAATTCTAAAATCTCTCGGGTTATTCGAACCGGTAAGAAAATTTATATTAAAACGAAGATAAAATTTCTACAACAGCAAAAAATTAAAAAGGACCACAATTAAATTTTTAAATCTCATTTCTCCAAAATTATATGAAAAATATACTTATAACAGGAGGATTGGGCTTTATCGGAAGCAATCTCGCTCGAAAATCTATTGAAAATAAACATAAAGTAACACTCTTATCAAGGTCTTTCGAGAAAAAAAGAAACATTAAAGGAATAGAGAGAAAAGTAACTTTAATACATAAGGATATAAGAAAAATATCCGAAGAAGATGTTCGTGACAAGGATTATATTTTTCATCTCGCATCAACGGTAGACAACAATAACATTAATTCAAATCCATATTTGGACATCGAAGTAAATTGTGACGGAACCATAGCTCTTTTAGAAGCCTGTAGGGAACATAATCCAAACACAAGAATTGTTTATGCCAGCACCTTTTTTGTAAACGGAAATTTAGAATCCCTTCCAGCAACTCCAGATTCCCCATGTAATCCTCAAGGATTATACCCAGCAACAAGATTAGCTGGAGAACATTTTTGCAGAACATATAATCAAGTATTTGGACTAAACTCAATTGTTTCAAGATTTACAAATGTTTTTGGAATATATGAAGAATGGAATAATAAAAAAAAGGCGGCATTTAATCATTTAATAAAATTAGCGACGGAAGATAAAGAAGTGCCAATCTATGGCGATGGCTCTTTTATGAGAGATTATATTTATGTGGAAGACGCTGTTTCGGGGCTTCTAAAAATCGCCGAAAAAGGCAAAAGGGACGAAATTTATTATATAGGCAGAGGAGAAGGAACGAAGTTTTCAGATTTAATAGATATTGTAATAGAAGAATCAGGATCTGGGAGAAAGATATCTATCCCTTCCCCAAAATTTCATAACCAAGTAGGTATAGGTAATTATTATTGCGACAATTCAAAATTAAAAGAATTAGGATGGGAGCCAAAAATATCTCTAAGAGAAGGAATAAAGAGGACGATAGAATTTTACAAAAATGGATAGAAAAAATTTAATAAGTAAAATAGAAAGATTAACGCCAGGATTATTCAAAAAGAAAGAATTTGTTCCGGGAGAAACCTTCATACCTACTGGATGGGCAGTTTACGACGAACGCGAATTAAATGCAATGATATCTTCAGTAGTAAGGGGACAGCTAGGACTCGGACAACAGGGAAAAAAATTTGAGCGAATATTTGCAAATTATAATGAGTGTCAAGAATGCATTCTAGTTAATTCAGGCTCTTCCGCAAATCTTCTTGCAATGGAAGGACTAAAAGAAAGATTTGGGCTAAAAAAAGGCGATGCCGTAATAACTCCCGCTTGCGCATTCCCTACATCAGTTAACCCAATAATACAATTAGGACTCATTCCCTATTTTGTCGACGTAGATAAATCTTATAACATTTCTACAAAAGACATTCGAGACGCAATAGACGACAAAGTCAAAGGGTTAGCCTTCGCTCATACATTAGGAAACCCAGCAAGAATGGAAGAGATAATGGAGATCGCAGAAGAAAATAATTTATTTGTAATGGAAGATTGCTGCGATGGATACGGAGCCAAATATCAGAATAAGAAATGCGGTTCGTTCGGGAATGTAGCAACTGCCAGTTTTTATCCAGCACACCACATAACATTAGCAGGAGAAGGAGGAGCAGTATTAACAAATGATAAAGACATAATCTGTATAGTTAGAAGTTTCAGAGATTGGGGAAAAGATTGCCATTGTGACCCAGGTCAAGACAATGCTTGTGGGGAAAGATTTTCTTTCAGAATAGACGGAGTACCTTACGACCACAAATATATATTTTCAAGAATAGGATACAACTTAAAGCCCACAGAAATGCAAGCAGCGATGGGAATCGAGCAAATGAAGAAAATAGAAGAGTTCAACGAAAAAAGAATTTTTAATTACAACTTATTAAGACAAAATTTTTCTAAATTAGAAGACTATTTTAGTTTTCCGAAAATAAACGAAAGCGCAGAGCCAATTTTTTTCGGTTTCCCGATAATGATTAAAGACAAAAAGATAAAAAGAGAAGATCTAACGGAATACTTAAACAAAAACAAAATCGGAACAAGATATTTATTCGGAGGAAATCTTTTACATCAAAAAGCATACGCAGATATAGAACACAAAGTTATTGGGGATTTAAGAAATACCAAAAATATAGAAAAAAATTTAATTTGGATTGGATGTCATCAAGGGATGGGAGAAAGAGAAATAGACTATATAGATAAAAAATTTAGTGATTACCTTAATTAAAAATATTACAATATTTTTCCACTTCAGGAGTTTTTTTAGATATTTTTTTCATCTCATCATAAGAAAATAATTTCATATCTGCTCCCTCATTTAATGCTAATTTAGAAGTTTTAAAATCCATTTTTAACAAAAAAATCCTCCCACTTCCCGAAGACGAATTAATTTCAAATAAAAATTTCAAATCTTCTTTCCTTATTTTAAACTCCAATTCTTCATCAAGTTCTCTTATCGCAGCATCTGTAAAAGATTCATCTTCTTCAACAGCACCCCCAAAAAATCCCCAATACCCCGGGAACGCAACACCAGTAACACTTTCTCTTAATTGCAACAGATAATGTTCCTTCATATTTTGCATTACAATAGATATATATTTCATAATTAAATTTAAGCAACAACATTAATATAGTTTCCCATCTCAATATTAAAAACCAAGAAAGCAAAAAATTAAAAATTAAAATTAACTATACAAAACATGAAGAAAAAAAACAATAAAGTATCTAAAAAAACAAACAAACAAGTAGTAGTAGTTTTGTCAATCTATCAAAAAAAGTTTACTGAAGACGAAAAAATATCTCTAAAACAATTAAGAAAACAATTATATAAAAAATACGAAATTTGTTTGTACACGCATAAAGATATGTTGAAATATATAAAAAAAGAACCGCTACTCCAAGGATATAAAATAAAAATATTTCCTAAAAAATTTTTTACCTATCAGGGTTTTAACAAATTATTAAAATCCCAAAAATTCTACACATCCTTTAAGGATTACAAATATATGTTAGTTATCCACACAGATTGTCTAATTTTCAAAAACGACTTATCATATTTCTGCGAAAAAAATTACGACTACATCGGCGCCCCAATTTTCAACGATTACTCCAGCGAAAAACTCATCTATCATTTTGTCGGCAATGGCGGACTATCCCTAAGAAAAATCTCAACCGCAATCAAAGTTTTAGAAAGTAGAAAAAATCCAATCAAATTCTTAAAATGGTCCATTCCGCATTTCCTAAAACTTCCAAAAAAATTATTTAACAAATTCATCCTAAAAAACGAATATCCAATCTCCTCTTTACTATCAAGAAACGAAGATATCTTTTGGTCATGTGAAGCAAAAAAATTCTATCCACAATTCAAAGTCGCACCATTTAAAGAAGCCTGTAAGTTTTCAATAGAAAACGGAAGAGAAAAATGTATGGAAATTAACAGCGGAGAACTCCCATTTGGTTGTCACGCCTTTCATCATCACAAAGATTTCTGGAGAAAGCATTCAAATATAAAAATGTAAATAATCCAAATAATTAAATTAAATATAATCTTATTTAATCGCTTCTAAAAATAAAGAGAGTCTTTTTGTTCTATCTAATTCTTTAACATAAGGAATTTTTCCAGATTGATATTTATGTTGAACTATATCCTTGAATCCGATTTTAAGCAATATGCTCTTTAATTCTTCAAAACTATAACTATGGCGGTGAGATGAAAATTTATTATAATTCTTTGTATTAGTAATAATTTCTGTTGTAACATATTTCTGAACAGGTTCAGAGATTCTATCTTGTTGATATTTAATAAGGTCTTTTTTTATTATTGCAATTTCTTTATCTAAATCTGGGCAAACAATTCTCAAAATTCCTTTTATTTTTAAAACCCTATAACATTCTTCAAGAAATTTTTCCCCTTGTTCTTTTGTAAGATGTTCAATAAAATGAGAAGTGAATATATTTGGAACAGTACAATTTTCAAAAGGTATCCCAAATAATATCTTATGATGTATTATTTTTTTAGGCAAAATAACTTCAAAAAAATTTTCAAAAGGAAAAATTTTAGAAGTACTTGTTTTATTGTAAATTTTTTCTTTTATGATTCTTGGGAGTTTTTTCTTCATTAAATAAATTAGAAAATTACCATCAAGTCCAATAAAAGAATCTATTAAGTTATATCCACAACCAATATCAAGACCTCCTCTATTTTCAGGGAAAGAGTATTTTTTATTTTTCTTTACTTTTAATATATAATCATTTATCAAAATATAGAGCATTGAATGAATTGTATAAAATAGTTTAAATAATTTGTTTAAAATAAATCCTATTTCAATCTAAAAAATTTGAAATTCATTCTTTAATCAAATGTTTATATCTTTCTTTATTTTCATAGATTGTTTTTGGAAAAGTTTCATCAATCTCTACATATCCTATTTTTTTACTTTTATCCCATGCAAGCACACCTTTATCTAAACACTTTTGAATATTTTTTTCATTATTTATATCAGGATTATTATGTTCTGTATGAACTATAGAACTTATCTTCTCCATAATTTTTTGAACTCCTCCTAAATAACTAAAATGCCATCCGCCATTATCAATAATAATAATTTCGGGAAAAAATTTCAATCTTTTTGTTAAAGCATACGCTAATCCATAACGTGTTCTTTGGGGATTCCCACCAAAATATTTTTTTAATACTCCAAATTTTACTGCCTTAGTGCCGAACCAATCTTCATTCAAGCTTCCATTTAAGAAATATCTATAATCTTTTTGCTTTAGCCGGACTAATTTATCTTCATAACATTCTTTAATAATCGTTGGTATAATTTCTGTATTGAGTATTTCATCTAAATCAGATATCAAAACTATATCATCATCATCGCATCTCACTAAACCTTTTTTAATTTGGTTTCTCTGAAATGAATCCATTTTCCATAATCCAAAATAAAATAACATACCTCCAATAACAAATAAATTTGTCCCATGTATCCTCCTCTCCAAGAAGCTATAAAATTTATCAAATAAATTTAATCTAGGATTATTAATTGGAATATAAATAATCTTATCTTTGAATTTTTTAAAATCCTTTTCATGTTCTTTGAAATAAAGCAGTTTTTTCTCACCATTATGTTTTGTTCGAGCCTCAACAATTACGAAATAATCAACATAATCATAAAGTTCTTCTAACCTTATTTTTAATAAGTCAATTTCGTTAAAAAACATAAAACAATCGTATATTTTTGGTCGATAATTTTCAGGTCTCATTACATCCACGGCGAGGATACCCAAACTTTTAAGTTTTGGGAGGAATCGCCGTTCTCCATTAAATTTAATTCTTTTGTTTGACTATTAGGAAGAGCCTGGATACTAGGCTCTTCGAAATAAACTTTCAAGTTAGCATGAGCTCTCTTTCTCGTCGCTGACTTAGGAGATAAAAAATGGAATTGAAATCCAGGAAGCATAGCTTCGGGCAAAATGCATTCCACTTCGTGTGGAAAATTAAATATGCAAGAGACCCATTCAAGTTTTATGGGCTGAAAATGGATTGTGAGTTTTTTCTGAGGCAGGTTGCTTACAGACAGAGATGCAAAATTTATGAGTTGCATATCGCTGTTGACCATATCCACCTGTTCGTTGAACTTCCTCCGACGATGAGTATCAGCAAGGCTCTGCAGTTGTTCAAAGGATACAGTGCATTCAGGCTGATGCAAAAACATCCTTGGCTTAGAAACCATTTTAGGAAGGGGCACTTTTGGAAAGAATAGAACTTCCAGACGATTTTTCTTAACAATATCTTTCATCTCAATAGGAAATCCAAATAATTTGTTAAACCAGTAAGGTTTTTGAGAAGAAATAATTTCTTTTTTACATTTAAACTCTTTAAATAATTCTATATTCTCATCACTGGTTATAAGAGTAATTTCGACATTTTTTGATTTAATCAATTCATTTAAGAGATTTTTTGTAACATTTAAAATACCGAGAGATTTTATATTATTTTGGAGAAAGTCATCACAATAATACCCTATTTTTATTTTTTTATTCATTAAAATCCTATAAAACTTTTTTAATAAATCTTCTCTTTTTATCTAAACCCCTCAAAACCAAATTTATTATAAATTCTCTTTAGTTTACCTTTTATCTTCAGCGATTTTAAAACTTCAATAAAAAAACTTTTAATTTTTGGAAATTTTTCTTCTTGTAAATAATCATGCGAGGCAATGTAAGAATATCCCAAGATTTTGAATATCTTTATCCAATTTTTACTTGTCGACGGAAAATCAATGAATTTTAATTTTCTAATTTTTATTTTTTCAGGGTGGTATTTTAACATATAGTTAAAATATAATTCTTGTTCTGAAAGTCCAGATCTTAATTTAGGATCTATATTCTTCATTATATATATCCAGAACTCCTCTTTTGCTAAATTAAATATTTCATTAATATATTTTTTTTGAAAAAGCATATGATGTGTTGTTCCAGAATATTTTTTATTCTGTTGCCCAAATCCAAAAAGTTTTTCCAAAATTTTATAATAGGGTTCGTGATAACCTTCATCCACATTATACAAAGGAATTTCTTTCTCAAAAAATTTCGTCTTTCTAATAAACATCGTGTCTGCATCAATAATTAATAAGTTATCTAAAACTTCTTTTTCAGCAACTTCAAAAAAATATAATTTTAAAAATTGCTGATAATACCATCCGACCCTGTTTTTCGGGGCGTATTTTTCAATATCTTTTTTACTAAAAGGATATTTTTTCTCGTCTATAAAAGTAATATCTTTTCTATTTGGAAAATAATTTTCTTTACTCACAACAAAAATTTTTCTATACTCAACAACATTCTTTTTTGCATACTCTATGCTTTTTTTTAAAATTTCTTTATCTTTTTCATGACAGAGAAATAATAAGTCAAATTTCATTTTATAAATCAGCAACTATGTTTTTATATCTTCATCTACCATTAATTTGACTAATTCTTTAAATTTAATTTTTGGTTCCCAATTCAAAATCTTTTTTGCTTTTGAATAATCACCCCTCAATAAAACAACATCGCTTGGACGGAAAAATTGTTTATCTATTTCAATATGTTCGTCGGGATTTAAATTTGCAATTTTAAATGCTTCGTCTATAAACTCTCCGATAGTGTGTGTTTCATTTGTTGCAATCACAAAATCTTCTGGTTTATCTTGTTGTAACATCAACCACATTGCTTCTACAAAATCCCCAGCAAATCCCCAATCTCTTTTAGCATCTAAGTTGCCTAATTTTATTTTATCGAATTTCTTCTCTTTTATTTGTTTAATCCCATCAGTAATTTTTCTTGTGACAAATTCTTTTCCTCGTCTTGGGCTTTCGTGATTGAATAAAATTCCCGAGCAAATAAATAAATTATATGCTTCACGATAATTTCTACACAAATCAAAACCAGCAACCTTGCTCACACCATAGGGGCTTCTTGGGTAAAAAGGCGTTTTTTCTGTTTGGGGTTCTTCTTGAGCTTTTCCAAACATTTCAGAACTTCCTGCAAAATACATTTTACTACTAGGGATTAATTGCCTGAATGATTCTAAAATATTTAATGTTCCATTTATATTTGTATCAAATGTTTGAAAGGGGTCTTTAAATGAATGAGCAACATCACTTTGTGCAGCCAAATGATAAATTTCATCTGGTTTAACTTTTTGAATTGCATCAAAAACACTTGCATAATTTGTTATGTCGCAGGGAATAATTTTAGCATCATTTTTTCTTTTAACTGATTGGTCCTCCAATGCTTTTCGCCGTTCCAAACCATAAACTTCATACCCCTTCTCTAAAAGAAGTTCTGCCAAATAACTTCCATCTTGTCCTGTTATTCCGGTTATTAGTGCTTTCTTCATTTTATAACCTTTAATTCAAATTCTATTTCTGAAGCAGGAATAATCCCTGCTAAAAACTTACAATAGAAAGTATGGTTTATATTTATTATTGGGTTAAAAAGAAAATTCAACTTGCTTGTTCTTCCTGCACTGAAATTTATTTTTACTTTTTGAATTTCGAACATTTTATTCTCACATTTTACTTCATGGGAAAATTTACCTATTTTTGATTGGGGTTAAAATAATCAAATGTAAATGGGCTAAAAAATCTGATGTGGGTTGGGTCACTGTGTTGTTCACAAGAAGCATAAAATGGAACTTTTATTTTAATAATTGCATTTTTCTTGCAGATTCTATACAAATCATGCATTAAAGGGATGAAATTTTTAATATGTTCAAAAATATGCTCTGCCAAAACCTCGTCAGTACTATTATCTTTAAAAGGTAGTGGTGTTTTTTCTAAATTCCAAATAATATCTGGTTTAACTGATTTAGAATTATCAAGATTAACCCAGCCTTTTTTGTAATTAACTCCACAATCAAGATGCAATTTTTTATTCATTAAAAATTATCTAAAAGTGATTTAAATGTTTTTCTATGTTTTATTTCAATGCTTCTTCATAAACATCTCTTAATTTTTCATTTCTATTTTTAATTGAAAATCTTCTTTCAGCAAGTTCTTTCAATCCTGCTTTTCCCATTTTTTCTCTTAATTTTTTATCTTTAATTAACAATTCTGTTTTTCTTTCAATTTCTTTTATTGTGTCTTTTAAATCTTTAATATTTTCTAAATTTTTAACACACCATTTTTTTGGTTCTTTTATAATAAATCCTGTTTTTCCGTCGGCAATTAATTCTTCTCTTGATTGTCCTTCAACACTAACAACAGGCAAACCAAAACTCATTGCTTCTAATATTGCAAACCCGAAGGTATCTGTATAAGAAGGATATAAAAAAATGTCTGCATTAGGAAATATATCCTTCATTAATTTATCTTTATTCACAAGCCCTAAAAATTTTATATTCTTGTTTGTAGAATATCTTTGCATAATTTCAATTGGAGTGTCAGAAACAACAAACCCTTTCACATTCTCATATTTTTTGGTTAATCTATCCATAATCTCTACTGCATGCAAGCCCCCCTTAAAATAAAATAATCTTGAAACAAATAAAAGGATAATCTCTTTTTTTGGAATCTTTTTAAATTTTGGGATTTCTATTGCGGGATATAGCACTTCTGTTTTGTTTTTTAATTCTGGATATTCTTTTAGAAATTCACCTTTGGCCCACTTGCTCCATGTTAAAATTTTCTTACAGTTCCTAGATGATAAAAATTTTTTTGCAATAAGTTTGCTCACTCTGTTAACAGGACCAAAAATAAATTGATTATTATGCTCTAATTCCATTACCCATGGTTTATCACTTTTAATAAGAGAATGTGCTGAAAATATTAAATCAGCTTCGGCGTTTCCAGGATTTTTAATAATCGGGATTCCTATTTTTATTTTTCTTAAAAATGTTCTTACTTTATTTTTAAAAGAGAATATCTTTCTAACATCTTTTTTATCTGTTTTAACATTGCTGATATTTTTATCAATATAACTCACTGATTTTGGCGGGCTTTTTTTTAAATATTCATAATAAGAACAATTAGAATATTTCCAGGGGTATTGTAGGTAAATTTTTATCTTTTTCATTTTATAACTTCCAGTTCTATTTCTAGTTCTTTTGCTGGAAACCACCAGCAAAATAATTCCTGATAAATTCTCGTTATCTTAGGGTGCAATCCGAAAACAATCTCAAAAAGTTTAAACTCTTTTCTCCATTTTAATTTTTTGTAATTTGTTTTAAAATTTACATTAGGGATGTGAAAATGTTCTATATGGTTTTTATCAAAGAGGTCAAAAGAAGTCCATGTGAAATATCTTACATGTGTGATATTTGAAAATGCAGATTCTGAAGAAAAATATGGTGTTCTAATTTTTATAATTGCTTTGTTCTTACAAATTCTATATATCTCTTCCATTAATTGAATTAAATTTGTAACATGTTCTATAACATGCGTTAAAACCACTTCGTCGACAGAATTATCTTTGAACGGAAGTTTTTTTTCTAAACCCACAACTTTATCTGGGTTAACTTCTTTGACTTTATCACAATTAACATATCCTTCCATTTTTTTCATTCCACAACCCAAATTAAGTTTCATAATTTTTTATATTCCAAATACTTTTTATACTTTTATTTTCTATAATAATATGCAAGACATTAATAATTTCATCATCAAACACGAAAAAAAAATATTATTTCTCCTCGTCGCTATTTGTTTATCTTATACAATTTTTTTCGCAGTCAATACAACTACTCCAAATGGACAAGATACTTATTGGTATATGAATCTTGCAAAAAGTTTGACTTCAGGAGATGGCTACACATTTGAAGGACAATATCCCCATAGTCAATATCCTCCAGGATTACCAATTTTATTAATCCCTTTATTTTTAATTTTTGGAAATATGTATATCGGAGGATTAATTATGATTGCACTTTTTTCTGTCCTAACTTTATTATTAACTTACAAAATTGGAAAATTATTAAGCCCCCTCGTCGCTGTTATCGCAACGATTTTATTATTGTTTCATAATTTATTTGTTTCCTTCACGACTTCAATATTAACAGAGATCCCTTTTGCATTTTTTTCATTATTGGGTTTGTACCTTTTTATAAAAGGTTTTGAAAACAAGAAATATTTTGTATTTGCTTTTCCAGTAATTGCATTTACTTGTTTAATTCGTTATGACGGATTTTTACTTATTTTTCCAATGATTTTTTATACATTTATCAATCGTCAAAAAATAAAAAAATTAATTTTTCAAGATAGTTTTTTAATTGGAATTGTAAGTGGCTCTTTAATTCTAGGCGCATGGTTTTTGAGGAATTTTATTGCTTTTGGAAATCCTCTTTATAGTTCTTATACTGGTTATGATTTTCATCTGGGTTTTTCTTCAATTTATTCTTTCGCAACGCTTTTTTTCTTCACAGGTTTTCTCTTTCCTATTTTTGCACTTATCGGGGCTTATTTTATTATCAGGGAAAAAAATAAAATTTTCACCACATTAATTATTTGGTTTTTTTCATATTTAACAATCCATTCTATTTGGGGATTTAAATTATTAAGATTTTATTCTGAAATTCTTCCAGTAATTTCTATATTTACTGCATATGGAATTATAAAAATTTCTCAAAAAATTAAAAGCAAAAAAAAGTTATTTGCCGTCGCTGTTATGTTATTAATTATTTTTTCCCAAACTTTCATCCTATTCAACCAAAATATTGGAATATGGAGTAGCACAGGAATTTTCAAAGCAATAAATCAATATTCACCAATTAAAGATGTTTGCGAATGGGCAAACGACAATCTTCCCGACGATGCTGTTTATATGGTGTCTGATTATCCTGCTTATTCTTTTTATCTAAATAAACCAAATATTGTAAATTATAATCAAGGATTTAATTATTTGCTAAGCAACCAAAATAATCAGCAATTTTATTTAATAGTTGATACTCATCATGCTTGGATTACAGCACCGTATCTTAATTCTTCTCAGGGTAATTTTACATTAAATGTTCAGACAAATCAGGGACTTCCTGCAAAAGTATTTTTTGAAACAGAACTCGTCAGTGAAATTTATTACAACAAACCTTTTTTAAAGCAGCCTGTTCAAAATCAATCTGCTTACATTGTAAAAATACTTAGTATGGAAATTAAATAAATCTCCATTTAAACAAAGTCCAAACAGCAACCAAACCATCTTTTGTTTTAATCTTCTTTCCCTGTTTTTCTGTTCGTGGATTATAACTTATTGGAATTTCTTTTATTCTATATCCACTCTTAATTATTTTTGCAGTAATCTCTGGTTCCATATCAAATCTTTTCGCTTCCAAATTAATATTTTTAATAATTTCTCGTCGGAAAAACTTATAGCAGGTTTCCATATCTGTTATTTTTCTAAAATAAATAATTGATGTTAATAAAGACAAAAACCTATTTCCATAATAAAATCTATTTTTCTTATACTTATAATCTTTCAAAAATCGCGAGCCATAAACAACTTTTTCTTTTTTGTCTAATAATTGTTTAATTAAAAAAACAATTTCTTCTGGGTTGTATTCCAAATCAGAATCCTGTATTCCAATTATTGTTCCTGTTGCATTTTTTATTCCTGTTGAAACAACCGCACCTTTTCCTTTATTTTCAGTATGATTAAAATATTTAATTTCTTTATGCATCTCTGCGAATTTTTTAATTTTTTCTAAACTCTTATCTTTTGAACAATCATCAACAATAATTATTTCTCTTTCAATTGGAAATTTAACTTTGATTACTCTAAACAAAATATCTTCTAAAGTATCTTCTTCATTATAAACAGGTATTATTAAAGATAATTTTTCTTTCATTTGATAATAACTTCCAGCAAATTAGCGAATGACTGGAAAATTTTTAATTTTGCTTTCATTTTATAACAACCTCCAAAAGGTTAGAGAATGACTGGAAAATCCTTGATTTTGCTTTCATCTTACTACAATTCCAATACCGAGGATAATCATTAAAATTCCAATCCATTTAAACCAAGGAAAAGGTTCTCCGAGTAAAAAATATGCAAATAAAGCCACCCAAATATAACTTGTCGCAATGAGTGGATAGAGGACTGAAAGATTTCCGTGCCTTAAACTCCAAACAAATAAAATAGCAGATAAGCCATATAAAGTAATTCCAATTAAAAATTTATAATTTAGAAATATTCCGCTGATGCTAAAACCAAACTTTTCCGACGCCAACTTAAAAAAAATCTGTCCTGTTGCACCAAGCAAAGCACAAAACAAAACAATTAAAATTATAATTAAATCAATTTTCATCCTACAACCTCCAACCCATCAAACTCCGCCCATTTATCTAAAATCATTCTTGTGAATTCTTCTTTTTCTAAAATATAACTAGGGTAATCAATTTTAAATATTTTAATTGGTCCTTGAAATCCCTGATAAATTACAAATTCACCAATATTCATTCCCTGACTTCTCAAACTTTTTATTACAGGGTTTTCTTCTGAATGAACGAGTTTAATTGTTTCATATCTTTTGTCAGAATCATTTAATAAATATAATTGCACAAATAAACTATTAATTGTCCTAGGTGAGAGATAAATCACCCCCCCAAAATTATCAATGTTAGCTTGATTATTTACTACATTCAATGAAGGGACAATCATTACCCCGGCATTGATTCCTTTTTCAAATTCAATTTTTTGATTTTTATAATAGACATGTTTTAATGGGAGCTGTATTTGTTTGTTATTATAAACAAAGACAACTTTTGGTTGTTCAAATGAAATAAAATCCCCGTCTCTTTTAATTTCTAAAACAATTCCAATAACATATGCCTTGAAATTAGCAGTTCCGATTTTATCATAAGTTGCACCTGGAATAAATATGTCTGTTCCATTAATTTCATAAATAATGTCGTCGCCAACACCAGAAGCACCATTGTAAACTCTTACTTCTCCTGTCGCTGTTTCTTTTATCTGTGAAGAATCAGCATTCATTACATTAATTGAAGCAACTCTGTCCCAATCATCACTACTGCCAATTGAACTATATGCAGGATATTTTCCCAAATCTGTCGGGTCAATTAACAAATAATCAACTTTATTTGATTTCATAAAACTCAAAGATAAATCAGGATTTGTTTCTGTTAAAATATATCTTCCAATCATGTGGTCGCGATAAGTTCCTTGAAAATGTCCTCCGTCGGCAATTGTTGGCCTTTCTCCCAAATATTCAACCCAATAGCCATAATCCCACCAATGTGAGAAGATAGAGTTTTCAGGAGTATTTTCTCTTACCCAAGACATTGTATTTTGCCATTGAGCATTTGCAGAGGGCCCAGTATATGTTGCCTGATATTTTGAACTTGAAATCATTCCCGGCGTTACGGTAAGCAAACTTATAATAGCAACACCTAAACCAATATATAAAATAATTTTTGTAATCTCTTCTTTTGATTTTCTTGCATAAAAATAAAAATTATAAATAGCATAAGAAGCCATAAAAACTACAAAAGGAGTAATAACAAAAAACAATCTCGCAGCACCACGCCCGGCAATTATAACAAAAAACATCGTCGATAAAATCAAAATTAATTCTGATTTAATATTAAAATCTTTTTTCAGGTAAATATAAACAGATGCACAAATAAAAAACAACAAACCAAATGCATAAAATAATTTGCTAATGAAGTTATTCCCATTAAACATTGACGAAGGAGAAATTCTGCTAAAAACAATTCCTAAAATCATAAGAATCCAAGAAGCATTATACAAAATTTTATAATTAATTTTTTTTATTCCTTTTGAAATATTTAATCCAACAAAAAACAATCCTGCCAAGAACAAATAAAAAATTGTCTTACCTGTTTGTCCAATCCAGTCACTCAAAAAAGGCTGTTTATTTTCAGCAACAGTCAGACCTAATCTGTCAATTCCAAATGGATTAAGCAACCTTCCAATAACATCTCCGAAAAGAGAAATAATATTCTGTCCTGAAATAGATAAAAAAATAAGGCCTAAAATAATCGTCGCTAAAACACTATAAAATACCCGATATTTCCCAATGTTTTTTATAATTCCCTCAAAATAATCTTTCTTTTTAATAATCAAATAATCAATAATAATAAAACCCAAAACAAAGCCTGTTCCAATTCCGCTCGACGATAAAACACTTGCCTTAAATCTTGCGAGAATATCAAAGCCGTATATCACTAAACTCAAAAAAGAAAAAACAAACCAGCAAGCATAAAATATTAAAAAATTAATAATTGCCTTTTCATTTCTTTTTTCAATATTAATCAGCCAGAATATAAAAAAAGAAAAA
>Ga0210050_1000857_pt1 | contig 36362 bp, 27 predicted proteins | sample CryGey132114_all_FD_185463 | JGI IMG/M metagenome (GOLD analysis project Ga0210050, IMG submission 185463) | Groundwater microbial communities from aquifer - Crystal Geyser CG22_combo_CG10-13_8/21/14_all (SPAdes) (version 2) | ecosystem: Environmental > Aquatic > Deep subsurface > Groundwater ... | reverse complement strand
GATAACTTCCAATCATTTCGAATAATCCAAAACAAAAAATATCGAGTAAAAAAATTCCGGTATTGGAAAAGAGGGTTGAGAAGGTTGAGCGATAATCCCCTTATCCCCGAAGCAAACAAGGTTAAGTTAGATTTCATGTTTATTTCCTTACACAAAAATAATCTATTTAAATAATTAAAGTCAAGAATTATTTTTTCCTAAAATCCGGCCGATCATTTTCATCCAAACCCTTTTTTATTTACGTTCGCCTTTCTACATTTAAACCATTTTCATCCAAACCCTTTTTTATTTACGTTCGCCTTTCTACATTTAAACAGAAAATATTTTTAAATTCCATCGAGAGAACAGCATGCAGTTAACGTACATAGATTTTTTTGTTATAGCACTCTATTTCTTAATCAATTTGGGCATCGGGTTACTTTTAAGAAAACGGGCAACTAAAAATGTTAGTGAGTTTTTTGTCTCCGGCGGAAAAGCTACCTGGTGGCTTGCCGGGACTTCGATGGTTGCAACTACATTTGCAGCCGATACTCCGTTAGTTGTTTCAGGATTAATTGCAAGAAACGGAATTGCCGGAAATTGGATTTGGTGGAATATGGTTTTCAGCGGAATGCTTACCGTCTTTTTCTTTGCAAAACTTTGGCGCCGTGCAGGCGTGTTAACCGATGTTGAGTTTGCAGAAATCCGTTACAGCGGAAAACCTGCCTCTTTTATTAGAGGATTTCGCGCTATTTATCTTGGTCTCCCGATCAACTTGATTATTATGGGCTGGGTTAATCTTGCTATTGTAAAAATTATGATGATGGTGCTCGGAATTTCCAAAGTTGAAGCGTTGTTTATTGCAATCGGGATTATGTTTTTGACTGCGGCTATTTCAACGTTATCAGGTTTATGGGGAGTTTTGTGGACAGACTTATTCCAATTCTTTTTGAAAATGGGGATGGTGATCGCGCTCGCTGTTTTTGCGGTTGCAAAAGTGGGTGGATTAGATTCGCTCGTTACACAGCTTCATCAGGTTGATGTAACACGGCATAATCAAGGTTCAATTCTCGCCTTTGTTCCCGATCTAAATTCTGCATGGATGCCAATGATAACCTTCTTCAGCTTTATTGCGGTAAGTTGGTGGGCAAGCTGGTATCCCGGCGCAGAACCCGGCGGCGGCGGATATATTGCTCAGAGAATTTATTCCGCTAAAGATGAAAAAAATTCTTTGCTTGCAACTTTATGGTTTAACGTCGCGCATTATGCTTTGCGTCCCTGGCCCTGGATCATTGTCGGTTTGGTTGCCGTTGTTAGATTTCAAAATGATGCGACTTTCCAGGGAGATCCCGAAACCGGCTATATCAGAATTATGATAGAAGACCTTCCCGTTTACTTACGAGGATTAATGCTCGCCGCTTTTGCCGCAGCTTATATGTCGACCATCGGCACGCACTTAAATTGGGGTGCAAGTTATTTGGTAAATGATGTCTATAAAAGATTTCTTAAAAAAGATAAATCGCAAAAACATTACATTAAATTTTCTCAAGTCATCACGATGACGTTGATGGTCCTTTCTGCGATCGTTACGTTTTACATGGATTCTATTGCCGGCGCATGGCAGTTTTTAATCGCTGTTGGAGCGGGAACCGGATTAGTTTTTATTCTTCGCTGGTTCTGGTGGAGAATAAATGCATGGAGTGAAATCTCCGCTATGATCGCCGCCTTCATCACTTCCCTTTTCTTACAATTTGTTGTCGGACTTTCGGAAAGCGATCCGAAAGAATTCGCGTGGATCTTACTTATCACAGTCGCCGTTACCACAACGGTATGGATCAGCGTTACTTTTCTTACTCAACCCGAACCGATGGAAAAGCTTATTTCATTTTATAAACGGGTAAGACCAAATCCCACATTTTGGAAACCGGTCGCTAAATTGGTTCCTGAAGTTGTACCGCAGAAAGACGGAATATTTAATTTCTCAAACTGGATCGCAGGCATTACCCTAATTTATACTATGCTTTTTGGCGTCGGCAAAGTAATTCTCGGGAACTCCTACTTAGGTTTTTTCTTAATTGCCGTTGGCATTGCTTCCGGAATATTCATCTACTGGAACATGAACAAAAAAGGCTGGCAGTTTTTTTCTAATTAGAATTTGCGAAATATTTCATGATAAAAGGTTCAAAAGTAGTTTTACTTAATAAGAACAATCTTCAGAATGGGAAGTATTCCTATCGAAGAATATTTTTCGCCGTATCCATCGATCAACAATCATCAATCTTGAATATGTTGAGAAGATCGAAAAGTTTTTCAGACGGTCGTTCATCGTTCAATTGAAGAATACCAAACAGCCGTTTATTATCAGTCAAAGGTACAGCACAAAACTAAGAGTTAAGAATTTGTTTTAATCCATATTTTCTAAGAAGAGAAAGCCAAACTTGTTTTAACAATGTTGGGCTTATTTTTGAATTCAACAAATCTAAGATCGAGGTTCCGACTTATCATCCTCAACTTTCACATGTTTTCTGCAGTTTTGGTGATTCAAATACCGGCGATACTTTTTCCTTTAAAATATAAATCAATTACTCAATTGTTCTTCAGCCCAAGATTTAAACCGTTCAAAATTCTTCCATAGATTATTGATATCTTTTTCATCATAGACATCTCCACTGTATGAAACTGAAGTTTTATGCGCTATAATTTTTTCGAGATGAACAAATGCTTTTTTATTCTCACTCGAGGTTGAAAGAATTTCTCTCAACAGTTTTATTACTTGCAAATGATCTTCGCCTTGGCATTTAACTCCACCAATTTTGATACAGATGGCATCGGCAAATGCAATTACAGAATGGACGATAAGAACTCCGGCGGCATTCCAATATTCAAAATCTTTTGCAATTACGGCTCCCCCATAAAAATTTTCCGCAACTTTTTTGTAATCTCCTGCTTTTACTTTATCTACACTTTTTCTAATTGTTTGTCTAGTCATTTAACAACTCTTTAATGCTTTTTCCAAACAATAATTTGCCTTCTTTTAGCACATCCGTAATTGGCGGTTTTTTAGACTTTATTCTATTTCTGAAATCACTTTCGGAAATATAAAATGGAGCCAACGACACTCCATATTTTTCGTACAATAAATATCCCAATTCTGTAATCTCTGTTTCTACCTTCTTTCTGGCAGTCAGATTTCTATACACGACACAAATGTCCAAGTCACTATCAATTCTTTCTTCTTTTCTTACAACACTTCCAAACAAAAATAGGCTTATAGAATATTTACCCAACTTTTGGGCAATTTCTTTGAGGAGAGATTCTTTGAATTTGTTTTCTTGATTAAGGATAGGAATAATTATCTTTCCTACAAGAAAGTGCTCTCTATTCAAATTGAAAAAGTGGTCTCTTCCTCCCCGCTGGCGGGTTACGATATTTAGGTTTTCAAGAGAAGAGAGCGCTTTCAGACATGAAGGAGCGCTCATTCCGGATTGCTTCGCAATTTCTCTTCCGGATAATCCTATTTTCACTTTGTTCAATACACGCAAGACTGCAATGTTTGACCAAGTTGAAAAAACCTCATCCAATATTTTATTGATAATCAATTTTGGCTCATTTTATTGTAAGTAAAACCTAACATATGTAATCTTTTCCTTACAAAAATAATCATGACTAAACAGAAATCAAAGAAATACATTCCCATCTCAAAATTTTTCAATTTACTTCTGTTTTATCATTCTCCACTTTAACCGGCTTCCTAAAAATAACGATTGATAAGACAGTAATCATTATTATTCCAACAACCACGTAAATAATCCATAATGGGAATTCAGACGGAGAGACTTTTTCTTTCCATTCTTTAATTCTGTTGTCGAGAGAATCCTTATTCGCTTCGGTAATCATTTTGTCATTCAAAAGATAAGGGATCCATTCTGGTTCAACTTCTTTAAACCAAAGCGAATCAACAAACATGGTATAGGTTTTGTCTGATTCATCTTTCCCTTTTACTCCATAATTCTTTATTTCATCTTGCACGAATGAAGAAATACTATTTGTGAATTCTTCACCGGATTTAAATTGGAGTAAGTGGATGTTCTTCTTTTCAAAAATATTGTAAACTCTCTCCCAAACTTGATCATCAATTTGTTGTCTCCATTCGTCAAAAAGATTATTAATCTGATTTACTTCTGTTGCCTGTTGTTTACTCTGTAAATAAACTTTCGCAAGTGAAGGACCTACTTTCTGCCAGCGTGCAGACATTTCATTTTGCTGACCGCGGATCTCGTTAAGATCATCTGCCGTTAAAATGGTAACGCGCATAAATTTCATGTTATCGGAAACAGAGCGCTTAATGTTTTCAAAGAAATTTGTTGAAGCAATCTTCTTAAACACACCGTTGCTTTCATAATCATTTACGGAAGCGGGAATAACGGTAATTTGCTGGAAGAGGCTGTCAACCATTCCCATAACAAGATCATCGCGTTCTCTAAGTTTGGCGCTCAATCTTTTTACAAGATATTTTAATGAGTCGATTGTCTTAGCATTCTTTGTTGCACTTCGCTTAAGCGATTGCACTTGATACATTAATTCAGAGTTTTCCTGGTTCAATTTTAAAAGCTGGTCATTAAGTTCTGTGACTTGCACTTTTAGATCACCTATTTGGGAAACATCCGTTTGTCTTATTGATAATTTCTTGCTCAACTTAGCAAATGCTGAATTAAAATCTTCCGGGTACAATGCATTATCAAGCAAAGAAGTATGCGGCGCGTATTCGTCTTTCAATTTTTCAATCTGTCCGGCGATGGAGGTACATTTCGCTTCATCGTCAGCGTATTCAATCAATACTTCAATTTGTTTGTACTTGCTCATGAAATTTTGTTTTATTTCAAAATCAGATTGAGCAAAGTTCAATCCACTTACAAAAACAAACACCAGCAAAAGATATAAATTCTTCATCTTCTAATTTCCTTTTAAACCTTTATTATCAAGTAAATACTTTGATTCTCCATCAACGAGTTCGATCCATGGAAGGCGAGAGTTGAAAGCGGGATTCGAGAGTTTTTGTTCAAATGCTATTTTATTTGTCAATGATAGTGCTCCATCGCTTTCTTGAAAAACATAAACACCGGAAAACAATTTTGCAGTAATAAAATAAAATCCCTTTTCATTTTTAATTATATGGAGTTCTTCATCGTAATAAAGAGCGCTGTCCCCTTTTTCTGCAAAGAATAATGGTTTAGCATTGAAAGAAAAAGAATATCTTTTCTCGGTTACCACCCCTTGCTGATCAACCGGAAGAACTGTTTCGATAGACCAAGCAAAATTTGCCGGGGCTAATTTTAGCGAAGAACAACCAACAAGGGAGATCATGAGAATTCCCATTACCATTAAAATTATTGATTTCATTTATACTCCAAAAATAATTGATACATCACTTTCTACTTTTAACTTTCTACTTTCTACTATCTTCACATCACCAGCGCCATTACAGCCTTTTGAACGTGTAAACGATTTTCCGCTTCATCAAATACTACGGAGTTTGCCGAATCAATTACTTCATTCACAACTTCATCACCGCGATGTGCAGGAAGACAATGCATAAAAAGGTAATCATCTTGGGCATGTTTAACTAATGCCGGATTGATCTGATATTTCATAAACTTCGTTTTTCTTTCTTGCGCTTCTTTCTCCTGCCCCATGCTTGCCCAAACGTCGGTATAAACAATATCGGCATCTTTAACAGCAGCAATTGGATCATTGAGAATTTCAATTTTACTTCCCATATACTTCGCATCTTTTTGTGATTCCGCAACAACAGAATCTAACGGTGTATAACCTGAAGGCGAAGCGATGGAAATATTCATTCCAACTTTTGCGCAACCGTGCAGAAGACTGTGTGCCATGTTATTACCGTCGCCAATATACGCAAGTTTTAACCCTTGCAATGTTCTTTTCTTTTCGAGGATGGTAAACAAATCTGCAAGAACCTGACACGGATGATGCAGATCGGTTAAACCGTTGATAATAGGGATCGAACCGAACGTTGCCAAATCAACCACATCTTGATGATCGAAAGTGCGGATCATTATTCCATCAAGATAACGTGAAAGAACTTTAGCTGTATCGCTAACGTTTTCACTCTTCTTTAATTGCAAATCATTTTGGTTGAAGTATAATCCTGTTCCGCCAAGTTCATAAATACCAACTTCAAACGACACTCTCGTTCTTGTGGAAGGTTTAGAGAAGATCATTCCCAGTTTCTTTCCATCAAGCAAACGATGAGGTTCGCCGGAAAGTCTTTTTTCTTTTAAAGATTTACTCAACTCAAAAATCTGCCAGACTTCTTCAAGCGATAGTTCGTGAATTGTTAGTAAACTTTTACCTTTCATGTTAACAGCCATAATTTCTCCTTTTAGTTACAAGTTAAAAGTAGCAAGTGGAAAGTATTAATCCAATGATTTGATTAAACCGAAAAGCATTTTTGAGATTTCTTTTGATCTTGGAGTTAAAGTCTCAAAATTTTGCATATCAATATAATTCAAATCCAGAGCAGCATAAAGCATGCTTCTTAACTCTCCATTGCTTCCTTTTGATATATTTAAAAAATATTTGAATTCATTATTTGTTTTCTTTTCAAAGCCTTCGGCAATATTATTCATCACCGAAATTGCGGCGCGTTGGATTTGATCTCGAAAAGAGTAGTCCTTGCAAGCACGAAATATTTTATAGATTGAAACAACCTGTTCTTTTGTTTTTTGCCAAACCAACAAATCCTCAAAACATAGAACTTTATTCATCTTTCTACTTTCTACTTTTTACTTTCTACTTTCTACTTTTTACTTTCTACTTTCCGCTAAGCGACAATCCTCGTTCCCGCAGAAGGATTAAGCAACTGGGTAGATTCCGTAATGACCGCTTCTTTTCCGCCATTCTTGATAAAAGAAATTGCAGCTTGAATTTTCGGTCCCATACTGCCTGAACCAAATTCACCGGCTTTAAGATACTTCGTTGCTTGCCGCACGGAAAGTTTATCAAGTTCTTTTGCATTCGGTTTTTGAAAATTGATTGACACTTTTGCAACATCAGTCAAAATAAAAAAAGCGTCTGCCCCAATTTGGTTTGCAAGTAAAGCGGAAGCTGAGTCTTTATCAATCACTGCATCAACACCGTGAAGGATTCCGTTTTTTTCAACTACAGGAATTCCGCCGCCGCCCGCAGCAATAACAATATTCCCTTTTTTTGCCAGCGCTTCAACAATTTCTTTATTTACAATTCTTATAGGTTGAGGAGAAGCAACAACTCTGCGCCATCCTCTTTTCCGTGCATCTTCTTTGAAGACCCAATTATTTGCTTTCGAGAGAAGTTCGGCTTCTTCTTTCAAAAAGAATTTTCCAACAGGCTTTGTTGGATTCTGAAACGCCGAATCATCCTTATCAACTAAAACTTGCGTAACAAGCGTAACAACATTTCGCTTTACTTTTTTCTCGAAAAGAATATTCAATATTTGCCGTTCGATCATATAACCGATTCCTCCCTGGGAATCGGCTACACAAATATCAAGCGGCATTTTAGGAATTTTGTATGAATCATATCCAGCTTCATTCCGAAGTAAAATATTTCCTACTTGAGGTCCGTTTCCGTGCGTAATAACAAGGTTATATTGCTTGAGCAATTCAGTTAAAAAATTGCATGTTCTGTAAGTGTTATCTTCTTGCTCGTTAATTGTTCCGATTTGACTTCCTTTTAACAAAGCATTTCCGCCGAGAGCAACTACGGCAATTTTTTTCATAAGTATCCTTTTTGCTTCAGAATTTTTTCGATTGTGATATCCCCGATTTCCTGCAAATCATATTGCACGCGCGTTGACGGTTTATTTATTTTCAACAATCTGCCAAGGTCAATCGGCGTTCCGATGATTACTGAATCACAATCTGTCGCATTGATCGTTCCTTCCAAATCTTTTATTTGTTCATCGCTGTAGCCCATCGCGGGAAGCAGCGTTCCGATCTTCGGATATTTTTTATACGTTTCTGATATTGAATTTACGGTGTATGGGCGAGGATCAACAATTTCTTTTGCGCCATATTTCCACGCGGCAACCACACCGGCTCCGTATTCCATTTCTCCGTGTGTAAGTGTTGGACCATCTTCGACAACAAGCACGCGCTTGCCTGTAATCAATTCCGGTTTTTCAACTGTGATTGGAGAAGCGCCTTCGATTACGATTGCTTTCGGATTCACAGCGCGAATATTGTCCCGAACGAGTTTAATATTTTTCGGTTCGGCTGAATCAATTTTGTTAATCACCACAATATCTGCAAGACGAAGCGAAGTGTTTCCCGGATAATAATTCATTTCGTTTCCGGCGCGCAATGGATCAACGACGGTGAATGTTAAATCGGAATGATAGAACGGGAAATCATTATTCCCGCCGTCCCAAATGATGATGTCGGCTTCTTGCTCGGCTTGACGAACAATCGCTTCATAATCAACACCGGAATAAATTACTCCACCGCTGACAATATGCGGTTCATATTCTTCAATTTCTTCAATCGTACATTTATGAAATTTCAGATCTTCAATTGATCCGAAGCGCTGAACTTTCTGTTTCACCAAATCACCATAAGGCATTGGATGGCGTATGGCGACAACTTTTTTTCCGGCTTCTCTTAACATCGTTACAATTTTTCTTGACGTTTGCGATTTTCCACTTCCGGTACGCACTGCAATAATTGAAATAACAGGCTTTGTACTTTTGACCATTGTTTCTTCGGCACCGAGCAATCTAAACGAAACTCCGGCTGCATTAACAATTGAAGCTTTGGTCATTACATAATTGAAAGGAACATCCGAGTAAGCAAAAACAACTTCTTGCACATTGAATTTTTTTATCAGATTCTCGAGTTCGGACTCGTCGTAAATCATTATACCTTTTGGATATAATTTACCGGCAAGTTCTGCGGGATAGAGACGATCATTGATATTTGGGATTTGTGTTGCGGTAAATGCAACCACATTGTATTCTTCGTTGTCTCTATAAAAGACATTGAAGTTGTGAAAATCTCGTCCTGCAGCTCCCATAATGAGGACATTTTTCTTTTCCATAGAGGGTCCTTTTTTTTGTTATTCTACTGTTAAGTATGTGAAAAAATATCGAACATCGAATAAGGAATAATGAATGATTAAATGAAGTATAAAAAAAGATCGGAAATTTATTCCCTCTTTTCATTGTTCTTTCTTGCAGTTTCGATGCTTTTTACAAATATTGCAATAAGTTCGTTACACTCAATCTTTGCTTTATCTACTAAATCGAAATTTTTAGTCAAAGGAACGTTTTTAATAATTTTCAAAGCAATTAATGTTTCTCTTAATTCTTTCAAAATAATTTTAAGCTTGTGTATAAAGTCATTTCTTGATTCCGCGCTTTGTGTTTCTCCGTAAAGTAATGCTGGAGAGGTACCAGACCTGACCAACTGCCCTGCGATATGATTCCCTGCTCTGGTAGTATAAAGATTTTCAGTTATTTTAATAATGATCCCGGCAAATTCAATCAACCTATCTTCAAGAATAAATTTTTTGTTTTTCTCTTCACTCATACTTTAACCCAATGAATATTATTTTTATTTATTCTCCCTTGGTTAATTCGATTTTCCAGTGGGGCAAACTTCAATATTCAGTGTTCCTTGTTCATTATTCGTTATTCAACTTCAATATATTTATTTTTTTACACACTTAACGGAAGAACTTTTTTTGTTATTCTACTGTTACGCTTTTGGCTAAATTTCTTGGTTGATCTACGTTGAGACCTTTTTTCATAGCTATGTGGTAAGCTAAGAGTTGAAGAGGAATAACGGTTAGAATGGGCATTAACATCCTGATGGTTTCAGGAATTTTAATAACGTAATCGGCTAAGCGATCAATATCATTATCCCCTTCTGTGGCTATGGCAATAACTTTTCCTTTGCGCGCTTTTATTTCTTCGATGTTAGAAATAATTTTGTCGTAGGTTGAATCTTTTGGGGCGATGAAGACTACAGGCATATTCTCATCAACTAAAGCGATTGGACCGTGTTTCATTTCCGCAGCAGGATAACCTTCGGCGTGGATGTAGGAAATTTCTTTCAGTTTGAGTGCGCCTTCGAGAGCTACCGGGAAGTTGTATCCTCTGCCGAGATATAAAAAGTTTTTTGAATTTTTAAATTCTTCGGCAATCACCTCAATTTGTTTTTTAAGTTGAAGGATCTTTTTAATTTTTTCAGGGATGGTTTGAAATTCTTCCACCATTTTTTGCCCGTCAATCAAACTCATATCTTTTCTACGGGCAAGCAGTAAGGTGATTAATGCAAAAACAGAAAGCTGCGCAGTGAAAGCTTTTGTTGAAGCAACTCCAATTTCCGGTCCGGCGTGAATATAAACACCGGCATCACTATCACGAGCTATTGAACTTCCGACAGCATTGCAAATTCCAACAACGAGCGCACCTTTGCGTTTAGCTTCCTTCATTGCAGCTAACGTATCGGCGGTTTCACCGGATTGTGAGATAAAAAAGATCGTATCATCAGGATGAATGATTGGATTGCGGTATCTAAATTCTGAAGCATATTCAACCTCTGTTGGAATGCGTAAATATTGCTCGAACATATACTCACCCACCATTCCCGAATGCCAGGAGGTTCCGCATGCACAAATGATGAAGCGTTTGGAGTTGCCAATTCGATTTAAAACAGATTCAAGTCCACCAAGTTTTGAAGTACCCTCATCATGGACGAGTCTGCCTCGCATAGAATTTAGTACAGATTCCGGCTGTTCCATAATCTCTTTGAGCATAAACGTGGAATATCCCCCTTTATCAATCTGTTCAAGGGACATTGTTACTTCGATTATTTCTTTTTGAATTTCCTCGTCTTCAATATTTTTTGTGCGGAAACGGTTTTTATAAACTTCGGCAATTTCACCATCTTCGAGGTAAACAACCTGCTTCGTGTGTGCAATTAATGCCGAGACATCAGATGCGATAAAGTTTTCATTTTCACCGATTCCGAGAACAAGGGGAGAACCTTTTCTTGCAACGACAATTTTATCCGGTTCATTGCTTGATAAAACCGCAAGTCCATAAGTTCCTTCAACTTCATTTAAAGCATGACGCACCGCGCTGAACAAGGTGCCTCCCTTTTTCAAAAAGCTGTCAATTAAATGAACCAACACTTCAGTATCGGTCTCACTTTTAAAATCGTAACCGTTTCCAATAAGAATTTTTTTGAGAGGCTGGTAATTTTCAATGATTCCGTTGTGAATTACGAGTAGTGTTTTTTCTTTATTGAAATGGGGATGGGCATTAATTTCATTAGGTATGCCGTGCGTTGCCCAACGCGTATGACCGATACCAATTGTGGTTTGGAATCCGTTCCCTGCTAATTTTTTTTCAAGAAGAGAAACTTTCCCTTTATTTTTAACAATGTTTAATTCCCCGCCTGAAAAGAATCCTAAACCAGCCGAATCATATCCACGATATTCTAATCTTTTTAAACCTTCAATTAAAATTGGGATTGCATTTCTATCACCGATGTATCCGACAATACCGCACATTTATTTCTCGTTGTTATTTCGTATTGTAAAATTAAGAATTTTCTTGGTTATGAAGAAACTGAAAAGCTAAAAGCCCCCTTCTTTTCGGGAAGGGTTGGGGATGGGCTACTCCATCTTCACAAGTTTTTGTATCGTAGTTACAGTTTTATCATTAAACTTTGCAATCACTTTGTAGAGATACAATCCATTAGCAATCGGATCACCGTCCTGGTCTTTCCCATCCCATAACATTTTATTAAACCCGATAGCAAAATCTCCCCCGGAAAATTGAATCTCTTTTATTAATCTTCCCGCGATGGAAAATATTCTAATTGTAATTTCCGTCGGTTTATGTTCTCCGCGTAGCTCAAAGGTGAAATACGTTTGTGAAGAAAATGGATTAGGATAATTATAGACACTTGCCAAATCGTTGACCGTATAAGTAAAGAAAACCGTTCTCCTAACCGAAGCATCAAAATAATTCCCGCTGGAGTCTTTAGCAAAAACATCAAGCGAGTGCTCACCTTGTTTTAACGAAGTTTCTTTCCATTTAAGTACCGTTTCATTATTAGGGTAAGGAATAATTGAGTCTCGAATGTTTACAACATCGAGGGGAATATTATCGATCGAAATCGAAAAATTATTTTTGTTGATGGGTAAAGGTGAATTATCCTTTAACGAAATTTCAATCTCCGGATCTTTTGATACGATATCACCGTCAATAATTTCCTTTCCATCAATCAAAACTTTTAGCGTAGGGCGTAAAGTATCGTAATTGATAAAGAATTTCTTCTCCACAAAATTGTTGAACGAAAAAGTCTCAGATTCGTTGGGCACTAACTCGACCTTTATTTTATGCTGTTCCCCAATCTTGGAGGTTTCCAGCAAAGAATTTAAAGTGATTGAGGAATCTGCTTTTATTACTACTTTATTACTATAAAATGGAAGTTTAGTATCGTCGAGATAACACATAACTTGAAAAGTATCTGAGACCGTAGTTCCCAAATTTTGCGGAGTTACATGAAATTCCAACGGAAAGCCCTGAAGAAGAGTGTCGGCATTAAACTCCAATCCATTTTTCGCGATGGATAGTTCGGCAGGCGGTGCAAAATCCAATCCAATTTTCGAAATATTAAATGCTTCGCCCGATACGGAAGATGTATCTTTTAAATTGATAGATAATCGTAATAGAGAATTCAAAGGAAGACTAACCGTATCAAGTGAATAAGGTGATGGGATATTGTCTTTTAATATCTGCCATTGCTGCAAATTCTTATCATACTTTTCAAGCCGCACAGTCGCCGAAGCATCCGCATGATATTTATCAATATTATAAGAAACAGAATTCCATTTCTTTGCAGGACCAAAAGTTGATGTAACTACGTTGCCTTCCGTGTTTTTATATTTTCCAATAAATTTTGCAATTCTTGGTTGAAACCCATCACGAAAAACGCTGGTATAGAGAACATTCGAATATTGGTCATATGTCCACGCAAAATAACCTTGATAGGGAGTATATGTAAGCCACTCTTCTTCAAAACGGATAGGATTGGTGGTTAAATCAAACCTGCGCATATAATTAGAGTTACCGTACTCAAAAGCGTAAAGGTAATTATCAATCACAAAAAAACTACTGAAATAATTATAGCTTGTTCCGCTGAGTTCTCTATCTTCACCTACTTTTGTCCAATTGTTTTTGGGATCGAGAATTCGTAAACGGTATTTGTAAGCACCGGTTGTATCCAACACAGCTAAATTATATACATAATGTCCATCCGAACAGAGGTAAAACCCACCGTTTTTTTCTCTTGAATTTTCGTTTAATAGTCCTCCCGATACAAATACAGAATCGCGATCACCCGTTCCTGTATCAACCCAAGACAAATAATTTGAAGAACCGGTTGGGATATAAATCTTATCTTCAAAGTAAAATATCGTATGAAAAATAGAATAAGTCTCGGGAGTGAGTTCTCCGTAAGCTTGTCCCTCAACTGTCCCGTTATTACCGGTGCCGATTTTATAAATCTTAGAACTTTGACCATTGTAATAATACATTGCCGCTATATATATATAAGTACCATCGGTTGTTATTGTACTAAGATTATTAATTCCAGCAGGAAGGGTAACACCAAATTTCCCTAAAAATCTACTGTTTGTAGGTTTTGCCGGAAAGAACGAAGCGTTGAGTGAAAGACCCTTTAACGCATCAGAATAGTTTATATTTTCCAACTCGAAAAGTTTCAACTGCCGGTTAGAAAAAGATACGGTATTTGAAGTATCTGCCGTAATTTTAAAAGTAGCTGTATTTGTCCAATTACTCGAATCCAGTCCATCCCAACTCCTCGTTCTCCCAAAATAGATACCTGTATCTTGGAGTGAGTAAGTCCATTTTACTACACCATTCGTTGGAGTAATGTTTTTCATATCTAAGATTGGTTTTTCAAATGTTAAAGCAGTATCAATCTGAATTTGATAAGTTAAATTCTTTCCAATGTATTCACCAATGTCAGCCAAGAGAAATTCAATACTCTTTGAATTTGACACATAACCGTTCTGAGGATTTAAGATATTCGGTTCACTTGTTTTATAAACATAAACTGATTTTGAGGTTTCGTTATCGGAAAAGTCATCTTCCGCTGCATTACCGTTTTCATTAATATTTACTATGAGAGTATTGGCTCCGTCTTCGGATGGAATCCAGGAGAAGGTAAGGGAATCAATAAGTACAAAAGATTTTAATTTTTTTGATCCGATCTGAGTTTTAACATTTTTACTCATTACCGAAAGATCGACTGTTAGGGAATCGTCCGACTTAAGGAACCCGAAGTTCTTTACATAAATTTTTACTTGAACGGAATTTCCAACAATTGGATACTGAGGAGAGATATTTAGCATATCTTCCGCAACAGAATAATCAGGCTTTTTAGGCAATGCCAGTTCAGTCAGCGGATCGCCAAGCAGAGTCGCCAGCGCTATCATATCGGCAAATGGACCGGAAGAAACGTTATAGTTCTTTGTGTTTAAAATCGCTTTTCCAATGATGTAGTTTTTCTTAGTAAATACTTCATGGAAAAACCTATTATTAAGGTCAACGCCTATCCCAAAACTTGTTAAACCCGAGCTTCCCCAAAAAGCAATTGCTCCTTTACCGGGAACTTTAATAAATTGTTCACCGAAAACATCTTGATTATCGAAATGCCCGGTATAACATGTAACACTGGAAACAAAAGGAAGTTTACCTTCATTATTTAACATATAAATATCATCATTCATGAAAACCAAATCCCATTGATATCCGCCGCCATGTCCATAATAACTAATCAGAACCGCACCGCTATCAATTCCTTTCCGTATTTCTGCACCACCACCTTGAAATGGGAGATGTTCAGGTCTGCTCGGGTATCGAAAAACTTTTTTGGCACCAAATCCATTTGGAGTTAAATAATTTCTCTCCAAATCTATACTTGCATTATTAAAACCGAAAAATAATTCATCATTCAAATCCTGGCCGGAAGCTACCAGAAGTGAATTCTGCCTCCAAATTTTTCCAGCGTCGCTAGGATACGATATAAGTTTATCAATGAGATTATTCGCTTCGGTTAATGTTTCGCATGACAACCTTCCTACTGCTACATCAGGAGCGACATCATCACCACTTACTGCAACGAACATGTTATCACTTGCGGCTAAGCCGTACTCGTGAGAATGATAAGGCATTGACGGGATAAAATTTTTCCTATTCTGCGGGAAAAGTTCTCGGTAATCATAACTCATATCACCTAATAAAACAGCATACGAAATCGGTGTACCGGAGTAATTCTCAAAAGCATATTTTATGTAAGATTGTATAGCATAAGGGTCAAGTAGACCAAACGAAAATTCATCATAGATATCATCTATTTGAGTAATTTGTATTCGTGGAGTTGCAATGGAGGTGTCAGGGAAATTAGTTTCTCTAAATTGTTTTAATCTTTCTGCCGCGGAAAGAAAGTTTTTATGAGTAATAATTAAATAGTCTACTCCTTGATTTTTATTTCGTAAATCAGAAGGAGAATCAGCTTTTATTGAATCAACTTTCAAGAAGTTACTTTGGCTGATACAATAATAATCAGTTTTAGTTGTTGAACTATCAACAAATAATACTTCTCTATATTGATTTTGAGTAAAGAAAGGATTTTTAATAACTTCATTTCTTTGAGGGATATAAACTTGCATATTATCCGTCGTCCAGTTCCATACACTAAATCGATTTTTCCCGAACAACTCTGGTGTTGAAGTGATATGAAAATAATTGCCATTTACGCGATTTTCTCTCCAGAAATCAAATTCGAACCAGTTAATTCTTATTTCATCTGAACGGGATTGTCCCGGATATGAAGAATTAGCCACGATTAATCCGTCGCATACAACCTGAAAGAAATTTTCACTGAAGATGTTAATTTTTCTAGTATCAATACTTTTTTCAAAATTAAATAAGTTTTGTCCATCCCATTCAACAGAATTAACAAACTGACCCGTTAATAAAATTTTTGCCCGATGATCCGGGACAACAGTAGAATAAGCTGTCAAACCATGAAAATTTGCACGTACTACAACAGTGTTTGAATCAGAATAATATTCCTCGAATCCCGGAAATTTGACGGCAAAAGCTTCGGTCTCTTTACCATTTATTCCACTTGCTTTCCCCCAATACCAAAAATCTCTTTCAAGATTGTCTGCATAACCCAACCGCTCGTAGAGCATGTCTTTTTCATAATGGACGGTCATTAGACTCTGTTGAAAAGTTTTCTCCCACCCACTAGTGTATCCATCAATCTCTCTAAATCTTTTTCCATCAACACTGCTATTAAAAGTCAACCAATAGAGATTAGAATTATTATAAATATTCAGCTTACAATAAGGAGATGAGGTGATGACTTTCCCCACGAAATGAAAATAATCATTGTTGTTAAAAACGCTATCTCCATCAAGGTCAAAAACTTCTACCGGAATTTCTTCTCCATCATTGAATAATCTAATTTTTTTTACATTTACGTTTTGTAAGAAGGATGAACTAACGGAAACTAAATCAAAATAGGAAACGCGATAAATTCCTTCATTCTTCAAATACAATTTCAGCCAATTTTGTTGGGGATCATACCAATATTGGTCAGTTCTCATAGAACTTTTCTGCTCAATCGCTTTTCCGGATATCCAATTTTTTGATATTGAATAATTAAGGACGGACTCCTTGAGAAAATCATCTGTTAATTTATCAACACTTCTACTTGTTTCCGAAAAACCTGATTGATTTTTATAAAAAAATTGGATCACTATTTTCTCGTGGAATGTTAATTCTCTGGTAACAGGATTAAATTGAAAAGGTGAAATAGTGATTGGTAAGATAGTTGCAAAACGATAGATGTATGAAGGATTAATTGATACTGCTTCCCGAGGAAATTCTTGGCTCCTTTGATAAATAGTCCCTGCAGTTTCAAAGAATGAAGTATTGGTTCCATCTGTTTTCTTGACGAACGGAACAATAAATTTATTCTTAAATATTTTCTTTTGATCGGAAATAATTTTGTAAGAAAGAGTAGCCCCCTTTTTTATTCCGAGCGTAACAAATTCCTGTGGTAAAACCGGTTCTCCATCTTGTTCTAAGAAGAAACTTTTACCGACAATTTTTTGAAAAGTCGTGCCATGAAAAGTTGTATCAATTACCCGGTATTTTCCTCCAAATGAAAATTCAACGGTGACCGATTCAGATGTTGATTCAAGAACTTTATGACTCTGAGCAATGAGAATGCCCGATAGAAAAAGGCTGAGGAATAATTTCATAAATACCTATTATTTTTAATTCAAACTTCTAAAGTTGTAGGAGAAAATCAACACAAAAAAGAGGTTCTTTTTTTTACCCTTCGCTTTAATAAAAATTATAATTGACCTGCAACGAAGAAAAAAATGTTGTCGACCTATTATTCACTTTAGCAACTCGAATATAGTCTCCTTCTAACACTATATTTAAATTATACGATACTAAGTAACGCAAATTCATTTTGTATGAATCAGTAATTACCTTCTCACCATCCAAAAAGTTTGCCACTTGAGGGTCAAAAAATCGAGTACTTAAAAAGATTGATCCACCAACATTTCGAATTACGTTTCCCCCTTTATCAAGAATATTATCACCATGAATCATATGTCTAAGTAAAAAGTAAGAACTTAATTTTGCTGAAAAATCATATGCCAGTTTGAAACTTGTCACTGCAGTATTTGGTTGAAGATCAAGTCCGAGAGGAAAACCATTATTTGTATAGGTTAACGCTTCACCCCCGTTTGGATGCGAATATGTGTAGGGTCTTATTTGAACATGATCTCCATAAACCATTAATCTTTCTGAAAGAAATGGAACGGCTGCTGCAAAACCAAGTTGCCATGCAATTCTATTTCCGGCTGAGTTCCACTTATCCTTCTCTAAGAAATTAAAATTAATATCATCAAACGTAAATGTTCCATTCATCTCAAATCCATTCCATGGGCGGTATCTCGCATCAAAGTGCAAAAAGGAGTTGTCGAGATCATTCAATGATCTTTGCGCCGATTCCCACAGTAAAAATGGATTTAAATAAGCTAATTCAACCGGGCGATTTCCATAAATTATTGTTTGACCAACTCCAAGAGATAGATTTTCAAAAGGTTGAACACCGAATCTACTCGTTACAATATATTTCGGACTTCTGTTCTTTACATCATATCGTAAAGAATCTATATAAGAGAGTGTTGTGGGTTGAACAAGCCAACCGTGCAAGAATTTATATGAAAATTTTTTGTAAGAAATATCAAATTTGATGAAATCGAATATTTGGGGAGTGCTATTCAAGATTGATTGCTCGTAACTGTTAACTCCCCACAAAATTCTTTCCCTCCCAAATTGTAATTTGAAAATATTTTTTTTTACTGTCACATAACCGGAAGTTTGATCAAAATAATTGAGTCCAGTGTGATTAAAAGAATAGCTTTGATTAACTCTCTGATCTGTTTTGGAGGCAATTCTATCTCCGGCATGAAAACCGTTCCAGGCTTCCAAATAACAAGCGAACCAATCATCATACTCAAGCGAAAAAGCTCCTCCGTAGGTTACCAGAAAAGAGGTTCTTCCTTTCTCATTTGAATTGTCAAGTAAAATATTTTTCGTTGTAACTATCGGAGCAAATGTAAAAGTGAATAAGGAATCCTGATAGAGATAGGCGAAATTTTCTTGGTTCGAAAAAAAATGTTGCTTGAGCGTCAAAGAATCCCCTCCCCAAAATGAATTATTCACTTTTCTAACGGAGGGGAAATATCGTAAAAAAAGATTTAGTTTTTCCTTATCACTTTCCGAAAGTTCGTTGAGGGAATCTTTAACTTTCAACAATTCATTATATATTTCTCCCTGTGTTAAAGGAAGAACCACGTCATCATAATTTGTAAGAATATTTTTTACGCGAAGTTGATTTAAGAAATCATAGACGGGGTGATTGGGATTGACAGAAAGATTTTGTGAAAAGGTTAAAGTTGAAAACATGAGGAAGAAAAGCCAAAAGTTTTTTGTTTCCATTAAACATTCCCTTCGTTGGTCAGAATAACGAGAGGAGTTTTCAATAAGATTAAAAGATCAGAAATAAAAGTAGCGCTCTGGTAATATTCAACTTCCATCCGGATTCTTTCTTCCGGTGTTAACATCTGTCTACCATTAATTTGCGAAAAACCAGTTATACCTGGAGTGAATTGAAAAACCTTTTTTTGTTCTTCAGTATAATTGTCGGTTATGTCCAAAATTTCTGGTCGAGGGCCCACGATTGACATTGATCCAAATAATACATTTATAAACTGAGGGATTTCATCAATACTCAATCTTCTTAAAAATTTACCCATCTTAGTTAATCGAGGATCGTTTACCTGAGTAAGGTTTGGACCTATCTCCAAAGCATTTTCCACCATGCCACGGAGCTTGAACATTTTAAAAGGTTTACCATTTTTACCAGCTCGTAATTGAACGAAAATTGCTGGACCCATCGATTCAATCCGTATAGCTGCAATTGCGAGTAATAAAACAGGAGAAGTAATAAGAAGGACGAACAGACTAATTATAATATCGGATGTTCGTTTAATAATGCTTCCTTCTTTGCCCATGATATAAATAAATGATTAACGACTATGCTTTTTAGTTAAGTGATTAATCGCTTCGATCACTTTTGTAACTTCAGCGTCGGGAAGTCCGGGATAAATTGGAATCGAGATGAGGCGTTCAAATGCATCGTTCGCAACCGGAAAATCACTATTGATAAGAGATAAAGAATCTTTGTAAAATTGATGTTGATGCACCGGCATAAAATGGACTCCAGTACCAACTCCCATATCCTTTAATTCATTAATAAAATCATTCCTTCCAATTTTAAGAGCCTCAAGATTTAATCGAATGGGGTACAAATGCCAGGAGGTTTCTCTGTCTGGCTTTATTATCGGCAAAGAAATATATTCGTTATTGCAGAGCTCTTTGGTATAAAGTGCTGCAATATGTTTTCGCATTTCCAGCATCTGATCAACTTTTCTAAGTTGTACAATTCCCAATGCTGCTTGCAAGTCCGTAAAATTGTACTTAAAACCAGGACCAACTATTTCGTAATACCAGGAACAAGCGTCCGAGTAACGTTTCCAAGCATCGCGATTCATTCCATGCATTCTCATTAATCTTGTACGCTCAGAAAACTCTTCATTATTGGAACAGATCATTCCTCCTTCGCCGGTACAGAGGGTTTTTGTAGCGTAAAAACTGAAGACAGTAACATCGCTTATCGAACCAACTTTTTTGCCCTTATAGTATGATGGTAAACTGTGCGCCGCATCTTCGATAACTTTTAAATTATGAGTTTTTGCTATTTGATTAATTTCATCAAGGTCAGCCGGTTGACCAGCAAAATGAACGGGAATAATTACTTTAGTTTTAGGAGTGATAGCTTTTTCAATTTCACCAACGGAAAGATTTAGCGTGTCTTTATCAACATCAACTATGACTGGTTTAGCGCCGAAATAATAAACTATTTCTGCTGTAGCAGGAAAGGTCATGGTTGGAACAATTACTTCGTCCCCCGCTTTAAGACCAAAAGCCTCAAGGGATAAATGTCCTCCCGCTGTCCATGAATTTACTGATACGGAATAATCAGAACCAATATAATTTCTAAAATCATCCTCGAATTGAATAGTGCGAGGTCCCATACTTAGCCACCCGGATTTTAGAGTCGCAACGACTTCAGCAATTTCTTCCTCATTAATAAAGGGTCGGTGGAACTGAATAAAATTATTTTCCATATTTTTTCTAGATTTTTCCAAATTATATTTTAAAAATAGTGAAAATCATACTAAAACAATGGATCTATTTTCATTATTTATTTAATTTGTCTTTAAGGAAAGAATAAATCACACCAAGACCGTATGAAAAATGAAGAATTATGACCGCTTCAATAAAAAAGGATCCAATTTTCAAAGATTCCTTTTTTATGACTCGTATCGAGAACCCTGAAAGGATAAGAAAATAGATTAAGGGGAGTACAAAAATCGTTGTATAGCTCTTGATGACTATTCCGACAATGAATAAGAGCAGTAGGAAAAGAATAAAAATTGACGGGATCATTTGCCTATAAGAAATTTGGATTTTATGTTTTTTTAATACTACCCATCGCCAAAATCCGTACTGGAAATATTGTTTAAAAAGTTTTATAGAGGAATTTCTAACATAATAAATACTCTTTACTTTGGGCGAAATGAATACTTTTCCGCCAACCAAACAGTATCTTAGACTAAATTCATCATCCTGATTTCTGACGAGATTTTCATCAAAATATCCAATTTCTTTAAAAATTTTTTTTCTGTAAATTGGGAAACAGGCCATTTCAGCAAAGCCTTCGTAATCCGGGAAACGATGCTTTGCATTTCCCACTCCAATGGGACTCGACATTGCAATAGAAGCAGCTTTGGCAAAATCGTTTTCCCCGACACTAATAATAGGTCCTCCCACACAACCCGCTTCACTATGGTCTTGAAGCAATTTTAGTGCTGAAGAAAGAAATTTAGTATCATATTTTGTATGTGACCCACAAATAGCAATATTCTCTCCCCTCGCATTTCGTATTCCCAAATTCATTGCAACGGGAGTAATTTTTCGTTCGTTATCGATCACATGAATCATGGGATATTGTTTTTCAAACTGAACCAGAATTTCTCTTGTTCCATCATCGCTTAATCCGTCAACAACAATGATTTCGTATTCATCTCGTGAAAGTTCTTGATTTAGGAGAGACTGTAAACACTCGACAATATATTTTTGTTCGTTTCTACAAGGAATAACCACTGAAATCAGAATCAGCTTTTCCAAATTTGCACTCATAATTTTAGTCTTACCATTTCAGTATAATTAGCTATCAAAGTATCCACATTGTTTTTAAAATCATAATTAACAACAACATGATTTCTTGCTTTGATTCCCATTTCTAGTCGGATCTTTTTGTTATTGATTAAAAAACTTATCTCTTTAGCAAAAGCTTCAGGAGTACTTTCGTTCACACAAATTGCTGCTCCAGATTTCGCAAGAATTTCTTCATAACTTCTTATTCTCGATACAACTGAAGGGATTCCGCATGCCATAACTTCTAAAAGAGAAACGCCGAAACTTTCTCGTTCCGAAGGAAAGACTGCAATATCAAATCCCTGAATTTCACGACTAATGAATCTGTTAGAAATATATCCTTTGAATATTGTTTTGTTATCTATCCCTAAATCAACTGCTTCTTTTTTCAGTTCATTCATTCGTGTACCTGACCCTGCAATAACTAATTTTAACTGAAAATCAGGATGTCTTGCAACTAATAAATTAAATGTTTTTAGTAAAAGATCAATTCGATAAATTTTTTCTAATGACTTTACAATCCCAATTGTGATACAGTTTTCAGGTTTATCAAAGGCTTTTGGGGCAGGTGAAAATAAATTAATATCGATACCGAAAGGCACTACTCCACATTGAATTGTAAACATAGAGTATACTAAAGATGACAAATAATTGCTGGTTGCAAATACACCATCTGCTTTTTTAAGGATATAAAAGAGTATCTTTTTATGTGCAATTGATCGTTGTGGAAAAGCCATGACATCGGATCCCCAGACAGAGATTAGGTGTGGACGAAACCTTGTTAAAGTGGAAATCAATCCATAGCTTGTAGCATAAAATGAATGCAAAATATCTGGTTTAAATTCACGAAGGATTTCTTTTAGTCTTGGAATAGAAGCCAGATAAAGTAATTTTGTATAGTTTCCATCACCCTTCATTTTAATTTTATCCGTAAGAACTGAAAAAGTATCTATTTTTATTGAGCTATCATAATTCTTTTTATCATAGCTCCCAAGTCCAAAAACGAAAACCTCAATACCTCTTGACGAAATTGCATTTGCCCATTTCACAGTATGCGAAGAAGCTGGGTCACCAGCGATTAGTATTTTCATGATTCGATTATATTGATAATATCTTTCTTATTTGTTCAATTCAATTGACAAATATTTATTTAGAACTCGTAACTTTTTGATTAATAAAAACAATAATCATAAACAGAATCCAAAAAGGTAAATCAAGACCAATTGTTCCATAACTTATTAATCCTGCCCACTCATAAATTGCACGAACGAACATCGAAAGACCATAAGCTGTAATGCCGACCGATAGGTAATAAAATTCTTTTTTTTCGTTCTTTAAGATGTAAATTGTCTCAAAAGATATTTTCAAAAATAGTACTGGCAAAGCCATAGAAAGAAGAAATCCTAAAATTCCTAGGTCAGAGAAAAAAAACAAATAGAAGTTGTGTGCATGTCCGAATTCGATCTGATAGAAATGATGCCGTAAAAATAATTCCTCCGGACTTCCCAACAGATAGGGAATATTCTTATACATTTCAAATCTGGTAGCTGCGGGACCTGCCCCAAAAATCCAATTTTCTTTAATAACATTCCAGGTTGACGAGAGAATAAAATCTCTTCCTGTTGAGATCGTTTCAAATCTAAAATATAAATCAATATGTTCTTGCAAGGGGAAAAAGATAAAAAGAATTCCAAAGCATAGTAATACCCCGATCATATATTTAAAATACTTTTTATTCAGGGTATAAATCAGATAGCCCATTCCAACAAATAAAGCTATGATAGCGCCTCGAGCATTTGTTATTATTAGCCCCCCCATGAACAATATTATAAGGCCAAGAAACCATTTTTTATAATAGTAGTAATCTGGATTAAATGAGAAACTCATTAATAGAAGTACCACGATGACAAAGAATGATCCAAGTGCATTCTTATGAATATAGGCACTACCGCCTTCAGAAAAACCATTTAAATTAATCGCTAAGAGATTAAAATCAAATCGCATCAACTCGTAAATCAAAAAGAACATATACACAACTGCCACAATAAAAAGTGCGATCAAATAAACCTTGATTTCTTTTTCATCATTAATTAATGCATACAAAAGGTATATTAAGAAAAAAAATAAGATCGTCCTCCCTACTTGAGCAAATCCTAATAAAACGTGTGTGGAATGTAATGATGAAATCACCATTAATAAAAGAAGTAACAAGAGATAAGCAACAATTAAGTTAGGTGGACGTGGATAATCTTGGATTTGAAATTGATATTGCTTAACAAAAACAAAGCTCAAAAATAAATAATCCAAAATTTGTACGGTTCCTCTGAGAGTTGAACTTATCGTCGTCGTAAGAACTAGAAATGAAATTATAACGAAAATGAAAAAGAACTCTTTTTTATTTCTAATTAACGAATAAAGGACTAAAAAGAATCCCAGAGCAACAACAATTTCTAAGAATGGTTGAAGTATTAGTAGAACTATTAAACCAAGTCCTAGGGGGATATAATAATGCTTAAATACTTTCAAAAGTTTCAATTTATTGTTTAGACAATTTGATCTACTTCTGCAACTCTGTTGCCAATTAATTTGTAATTTTTCCCACTCTTACTACACAATGCAATTCCATCGTCATTAAACTTCAACCGAACACCAGCTTCACTCACCCATCCTATTATGTTACTAGGGTTTCCAACCACAAGTGCATAATCGGGAACGTCTTTAGTGACAACAGAACCAGCACCAATCATGCAATGTTTTCCCAATGTGTGACCACAAAGAATTGTAGCATTCGCTCCAATAGATGCTCCTTCCTTGACCAATGTTTTAATATAGAATTTTGCACCAACTTGAGGATATTTACATTTGGGATCAATGATGTTCGTGAATACCATTGATGGTCCACAAAAAACATAATCCTCAAGTTCAACCCCCTCATATATCGAGACATTGTTCTGTATTTTACAATAATTACCAATCTTTACGTTATTTGCAACATTGACGTTTTGACCGAATACACAATTTTTGCCAATCTTTGACCCGGATTGAATATGAGAAAAGTGCCAGATTTTAGTCCCTTCACTTATCTCAACATTATCATCAATATAAGCTGATTCATGTTTATAAAAACTCATTATTACATTACTCCTAAATACTTTTTGGTGTCGTAATGGATAATTTCTTTGTCCAATTTAAGGGAAACTTTAGCATTCCTAATTTTATGGACTAATTCTATTGAATTCCTTGCGTCTTCTATCCCAAATCCTTGTTGGTGTATGATTTTATCATAAGTCTTAATATGAAGATTTGTAAAGCCTTCGGTAAATTCAATCTCTTTTGAATCAACTTTTATGGATCTATAAGTAGATTTTTTTTCCGTTTTTACTGTCTCCGGTAAATCTTCATAATTAATGGATAAAAACCATTTTACATTTGCATTCTCCAATTCAATAAACCCACCCATCCTTCTGTTTTCTGAAAGTTGAACTTCAAAATTATTAACACTTCCAAATAGCCAAATCAGCATATCAAAAAAATGTATCCCGATGTTTGTTGCGATACCACCGGACTTTTCGATATTGCCTTTCCATGAATAATCATACCAAATTCCCCTGGAAGTGATATAAGTTAGCTCAACATTATGCTTCTTTTTTTTTGATTGTTTAATTAATTTTTCTTTTAAATTGATTAGTGAATCATGCAGCCTTAGTTGTAAAACTGTATAGACTCTTTTCCCAAATTCTTTTTCCAATATGTTTAATGCATCTAAATTCCATGGATTCAGTACTAAAGGTTTTTCGCAAATAGCATCAGCATCTACCCGTAATGCTAACCTGATATGTGCATCATGTAAATGATTTGGAGAGCATATACTCAAGTAATCAATTTTGTCTTCAGTATTACTTCTTTTTAGTTTTTCCAGATGTCTATCGAATCTTTCATATTCAGTAAAAAAACTTGCATTAGGAAAAAATTTATCTAATGTACCCACAGAATCATGCGTATCCATTGCCGCAACTAAAACATTTCCGGTTTCTTTTATTGCTTGTAAATGTCTGGGGGCGATGTACCCTGCAATTCCGGTTATTGCAAAATTTTTCAAAATATTATTCCTTATTAAATAATTTTATACAATAAAAAATATAGTAGGAAATTAGAGCGTAGAATTATCATTTTAATTATTTAACTTTAAATCTTTGAACTCTATAGATGCTAAATTAAAACAAAGTTTTTTTACTTCGGGAAGTCCTTTGCCATATCTGGTCCATGTATTTTTATCATTAAGTAACGCCCTTACTGTAGGAAATTGATAATCCTGACTGAAAATAATCCCATCTTTAGCGAGTTTTGGTATAATACCATCTAATACTTCAGTAGTCCCTTTTGCAAGGTCACAATCGATAAAAACAGTCCTTACCGGATGAATAATATTCCCGGGCTTCATAGTATTACAGAACCATCCTTTATAAGTTTTACAAATATCAGGTTCTCCGAACCTTTTTAGATTATTCCATACGAACTCTTCACTTGCGGCGTATAGTCCCGCAAAATCATACTCTATTGATTTTAATTCAGGAGAAAGCGGTTCAACTCCTTCAAAGGAATCAAATATATGAAGGGTAAGTCCCTGCATTTTACAAAAATGACTAAATTTTGCGGCACTACCACCATTAAAACACCCTGCTTCTATCATAATTTCATTAGGCTCTGCTTTACGTTTAGCTAAAAATTTAATAACCTCGGAAATTTCTTGCGGACGATGACTATGTAAAATATTCCAATCAGTCTTAATAAATTTTTTAAAAAGGGATATTTTTTCTTTTAAGGACATCTCTTTAATTCTAAACATCGGTACATAACCCCAAATAAACCAAATGAGTTTCAATCTTTGTTGATCAAGTTCATTAGAAATGAGCGGACGAATTAATTTAACATAGAGTTTTTTAATTAAATTATACATTAAATAGTACCTTATACTTATATTATATGAACATTCATTTAAGTAATTTTTCCCTTACTTATTTTGCTTTAGAAGTTTCACCACTATTGAAAGGTCGCTTACCTTTATTATAGTTGGAAATGAGATAGGAGCGGCGCAATGAACTCGCAATTCTTCTGATCAGTTTTGGTGAAATATTATAAAACAATCTATGATGGATGAGATACATGAGTTGATATTCCTTAACTATAAAAATAGTTTTGAGGTTTCCAATAATGTAAGCACCATACTTTTTTCAATAAAATTTCCATTATTAAAAAGAATTTCACAATCATTTTTTAGCTCTTGATGGGGATCAAGGACTGAGATATTTTCATTAAAAAATTTTTTAGTGAATTTCCGTAAATCATCATTCTTTTTGTACCAATATTCGAAAGGATTCATACTTATGGCGTAATCCTTCTTTCCACTAATAAAAGAATAAGAAAAACGGATTCCTTTTGTTAAATATTGAAATTTTGGACTGTACTTCGGAAGCATATGAGTTCTTTCCCACGGAATTTTTGCTGCATTAGGCATTTTTTTAACAATCATTTCACGATAGATTTTTTCGTCATATTTTAGGTGAAACGGGATTTTCAAGGAGTACTCAATAAAATCTACATTAAGAAAAGGTGAAGCGCACTCAATTTCATCTGATAAAATGAAATGCCCATTTAGAATAGCATTAAAGCCTCTGTTATATAATTTGTAAATTTGTTCTGAATTATAGTTCTTAACTATTTTATCTATATCATTCGTTATCTTAGGAATTAATTTTCTAGAATAAGCTCCCGAATCTAAACTTGGTCCAATCAACTTGGGTTTTGATAGATAAGTCCCCAATAATGCATCCCCGAGCTGTCCCGTATGCAATAATCCATAATTATTAAGATTTAGCTTTTTTACAGCAGCAAATTGATGTGCAGCACCAGCATAAAAGACAATGCCATTATTGGCTTTTATTATTTGTTCTATGTTTTTTAAGAATAATCCATTATTCAGAGAATAAAAAATCAACTCATATTTTAGATCATCGGCAATCCTTTTGGCAATTTTTTCATCATCGTAATCGGATTCTGAAAAAGTTAGACATTCCACTTTGTACCCAAGTTCTGCTGCTAAATATGTTACAACTCGAGAATCTAGTCCACCACTCAATGTAATAAGATGATTAGTTCTATACTCGTCATCTTTCTTTAATTGCATACTCGTGGCATATTTTAATCTATAATAAATCTCGTCAATTATTTTTTCTTTTGAATCCAACGTTAAGGATTCATCAGAAAAATTATGATAATTTTCGATTGTACTGCTGTTCCCATAAATATGAAGATAATTACCTGCGGATATTTTTTTTATTTCATCGAAAAGAGTATAGTCATGAATCATATATCCAAAAGTTAATAGTTGGTATGATGAAAACAAATTCAAACTAAGTTTAACAGCCATCTTGTTCAGCATTTCGACTAAAACATATATCTGAGAGGACACAAATACCATGTTTCTAACTTTAACGTAAAATAAAGGCTTTGAACTCGTTTGATCAGTAAAAATGAAAAATTCTTTTTTCGTTTTATCATAGATAAATAACGAAAATTCTCCTCTCAATTCATTCGGAATTCTGCTACCGTATTTGATATAAAGATTCTTTATAGTTAAAAATCTTGAGCTACTTGAGGTAGAGTTTGTCAAGTCGCCAAAGTTTAGGATATAACCATCAACTAAAACGATTAATTCTTCATCTTCAAAAAATATTTTATCATCCATAAATCTATTATTCGTATTTCTACCAAACATAAAATTGTCTGATTCGATTATTTCATTATGGAGTAAACGAAATGAATCAATTATGTTATTTTCTTTTCCCCCGCCCATGAATACAAATGAAGTAGTACTTTTCATCTATTTCCTTATTTATCCAATTACATTTTACTCTCTAGGGTGTTTTTCCATAAATCATATTTTATTATCAATGATTTGAGTTGATGATAGACCAGATATCGAACTAATAAATTGATCTATCATTTCATTCACTTCGCTAACAGTTAGTTCAGTCATGCATTTGAAATGAGGACATTTAAGACCTGCCTGTGTATAACAAATTCTATCTTTAACCGGCGAACATTCAATTATTTTATTGATGAAACCATGTCTTACTCCTATGGGTTTACAATAGCTCGGATTCGTGGGACCATAAATAGTAAATGTCGGCCGTCCTAAAAAGCTTGCTATGTGTACCGGACCTGAATCATTCCCAATAAACACACCGCAATCATTAATATTTTCAATTAAATCCTCGACAGATTTCGTTTCAGTTAATCTAAAATTCGCTTGGATTTCTTTTTTTATACTGGCAGGGAGAGTATTCACTTCCGTAATAAATTCTACTCTGTATTGCGAAGAAAGTTTTTGAGCCAGTTCATAGTATTTTTCAATTCCCCATTCTTTAGCTGCCCACCCGGCAAATGGATGAATTAAAACTTTGTTCGAATTACTCGGCTTAAGGGGAAAAGTATAATCTGAATCATTTCCTATCGACAGTACCTGACGAACAACATCCATGTACATATCAATTAAATGTGGAGTTGTTCTCATTGGGCTAAATTTATCATAAAGCGGTTTAAAATATTCTAGGTTCATTCCGACAATTTTTTCTGCAGATGAAAAAGTGATCAAGCTGGCTGAAGTGATTGCTCCGGTCAGATCATATATAATTTCTGGACTCTTTTCATGTAATATTTTATATGCATCGCGGGTAGCAATTCTCCCTTTCCAAAAAAAATTATGAGAAATAGTCGTAATTTCGATTGACGGGAATGCAAGTTGAAATATTGATTTGGTTTCAGGGAAGCAGATAATGGAAATAATCTTGTCTTGATGAAATTCAACTATTTTTTTGATCGCGTGAGTTGAAAAAATTGAATCACCAATTTTGTGTAAAACAATTATGCTGACTCCGTTACTTTGTTTCTTTTTAAGAATTCTTATTAACCTGACAATGTGACAAAAGAAACCAATTATTAGTTTAACAAACAATTTGACCGGATAATATTTTTCAACCATTGGAAGAAATTCAACCTGACTCATATAGAAATATGATTCCATGTTTTCGAAATTAAATCCCTAGCAATCTCCATTGTTTCATCGTTAATCACCCATGCATTAATCATAAATAAGGCGAAAAAAAATGCGATCTTCCACAATGAGTAATAAGTTCCAACCGGAAATAGATATTCAAAAAGTAATTCTGATAGAATGAAAGAAATTCCGGCGTTAGTACAAGAAGTTGTAAATGCAATCAGTGGTAAATTCATTTTTTTTAATGCCAATTTATGAACAATGATGCTAGTTCCCAAAATAAAGTATAACACGTAACTGATTGATGAAGCTGCCGCAAGTCCGTTTTGTTGATAGATCGGGACTAAAATTAAGCTTGCAACAATTTTTACTGATATAACAATTGATGAACTTATTAATAACCATTTTATCGCCCCAATCCCAAAGATCAGTTTGTTAACGATAGCATAGGCTGCAAAAAAAACAAGGCTTACTCCATAGATCTTCAATACCTCTGAAGTCATTACTACATCAGTAGAGCTAAACGCTCCACGATGGTAGAAAATATCAATAATTGGTTGAGCGTAAAAAACGAACATTATTGATGATGGGACGAAGAAAAAGAAAGTAATCCTCATTGCAGAATTAAGTGAATTTTCTGTTTCATCATTTTTTCCTGCGGCAAAAGTTTCAGAAAATTTTGGAAAGATCGCCGAAGAAAAAGCCATGGACAATATCGACAAAGGTATAACATAGATAGTTGTAGCATAGTTTAGTGCTGCGATACCACCTTGTTGAACGGAAGAGTAAAAAAGTCTGTCAATGAAAATATATAATTGTCCAAGCAACTCAATAAGAACTGTTACAAAGAAGACTTGAAGTGGGAACTGTTTCAAAAAGTCAGTTTTGATGTGCAAGAAATCTTTTAATATTAGTTTTTTTCTTACAAAAATAAATAGGAAACCAACTTGTAGGATTGTTCCAAGTAAGAAACCAATCGGAATGGCGTAGATTCCAAATTTGGAAGTGAAAAGTACTACTAACAAAATTATTGTAACATTCAAAAAAAGATGAGAGACGAATGCTTTTTTGAAATCATATTCAGCTTGAAGATATGCCAACAATATTGCCATTAATCCGTTTAACGGAATTGTAAACAAAACAATAAAGAGTATTTTCTTTGCAACATTGAACTCTGAAACTGTTAAGGTTGAGGTAAATAATTTGAGAATTGAATCCTCCGAGGCTAAAAGACTCAGAGCAATAATGAAACTTAAAATAAAGAAAAGCGCCAGAGCTTTGTTGAAAAAGATACTAGCATCTATTTCTCCATTCTGAATTTTGATTCTATTGTATTGGGGAATAAAAAAATTTTGACCGACGTAAACGATAAATGTATTGATCACAGTGGGGATTACAATACTGAGTAAATAAAGTTCGTAAGACTGACTAAGACCAAAACTATTCGCAAATATTATTTCACGAATCATCCCCAATATCTTATTGATAGCGCTAAAAAAAATTATGATCAGTGAAGCGCCTGTAACCGTTAAAAAGAATTTTTTTGGCATTTTAAATTAAGGCAGCACAAGATTCTTAAAATACTCGATAGTAATTTTCAAACCTTCTGCGCGTCCGATTTTGGGCTCCCAGCCTAAAATGCGTTTGGCTTTCTCAATATTTGGCTGCCGAACTTTTGGATCATCCTCCGGTAAGGGTTTATAAATAATTTTACTTTTTGAATCCATTATTTTTAATACTTCTTCGGCAAATTGTTGAATAGTTATTTCGTCCGGGTTGCCAATATTTACGGGATCAACTACATCGGAAAGGAGTAAACGAAAAATTCCATCAACCAAATCTGAGACATAGCAGAAACTACGGGTCTGGGAACCATCTCCGAAAACAGTTATATCTTGTCCGCGTAATGCTTGCCCTACAAAGGCGGGTAAAGCGCGTCCATCGTCCAACCGCATGCGGGGACCATACGTATTGAAAATCCGGACGATGCGCGTTTCAACACCATGATAACGATGATATGCCATTGTTATCGCTTCGGCGAAACGCTTTGCCTCATCATACACTCCGCGCGGACCAATAGGATTTACATTTCCCCAATATGTTTCTTCTTGCGGATGAATTTCGGGGTCACCATAAACTTCCGAAGTTGATGCGATGAGAAGTCTTGCTTTTTTTTCTTTCGCCAATCCTAATACTTTATGAGTACCTAACGAACCAACTTTTAAAGTTTGAATAGGAAGTTTTAAATAATCAATCGGGCTGGCAGGCGAAGCAAAGTGTAAAATGTAATCAACTTTTCCCGGAACAAATATAAAATTTGTGATATCATGTTTAAGAAAAGAAAAATTTTCATTGCCGAAAAGATGGCTGATATTATTTAGATTCCCGGTTAAAAGATTATCAATACAAATAACTTTCATACCCTCCGAAAGCAATTTATCACAAAGATGCGAACCTAAAAATCCGGCGCCGCCGGTTACTACTGCAGTCTTTTGAATCACGCTTTGACTCCCTTCTTAGTATAATTGAACATTTCTTTGGTCTGAAAAACAGAAAGAAGAAGAGCAAAGAGAGAAATAAAAATTGCCGCCAGTAACGTCGAAAAAATAATACGGGGAGAAGACGCTTTTTCCGGCGGGATTGCCGCATCAAGTATCTCAACTGTTGGAAGATCTCTGTTTTCTTGAATTTTTTCCTTGAAATACTGCTGCTGAAGCATTAAATAAACTTCATTAAATATTTTCACGTCTCTAACAAGCCTCGATAATTCAGCTGCTAACGAAGGAACTTCAGAAAAAGAAAGAAGTACGTCCTGGTTTAGCGATTCTAATTTTTCCAACTGACTTTTTAATTCTTGATACTTTGACCGCAAAGAAATAATGGAAGGATTATTTTCATTTAAATTTTTGGAGAGCAGTCCTAAGTTGATTTCTGTTGAAATCATTTCGCTTTTTATTGCAGCAGCCGCTTCTATGTTCGCTTTCATTTGTTCCGGTAAAGAAATTGCCTTGTTCTTTTTCTGGAATTCCATCAACGCGAATTCACTTGTATCAAGCTGCGTTTTTATTTGCACCAATTGATCTTCAATATAAACCCTGGCTTTCTTTGCTTTGCTCGAGAGCTTTTCCCTGTTGATTTTATCCAATGCTTCAGCATAAGTATTGGAAATACTTGCCGCCAGATTGCGAATAGAATCTGATTGAAATAAGACCCTGCCAAAGAGTGATGTGGAAACAGGAACCGAAAATTCTATTATCCCTTCTTTTGTAACGTCTATGGAAAGAAGTTTCCTCAATTTAATTGATGCTTCCTCTTTCGTTTCGGCATTCAAATAATCATACAAATTTAATTTCGAGATCACGTATTCCGCCGCCGTTCGGCTTTTAATAATCTCAGCATAAAGTTGAGAATTTGCTCCCGACATATTTAGATTCGGTATTCCAACAATTTCGGAAGCCTGCAACAAACCGGATAACCCATTGGTGTTATTTTTCTCCGGCGGCAAAATGGAAACTCCCGAAGAAAAGGTAACCGGATAAATTACCACCAAAAACAAAACGTAAAACAGAGTGCCAAAAAAAGTTATTGAAAATATTTTTCTTCGATGGGTAACTGCAATTTGCAATAATTGGTGAAAACTCAATGGTTACCTCTTACTCATGATAATAGCCACTGCAGCGGTTACAACCGTTGCAACCTGCCCAATGATAAACAATGCATCTTTTGTAAAATCCCAAAATTTCGGAGGGGGTGGATCTTCAGGAATCCAGATTATATCGCCTGGATATAAAACTTCAACGTCATCCTCATCTATCCATTCTCCTGAATTTGCGCGGACAACACGCACATCAGATTCAATAGCGCGCCAGCCAAAACCTCCGGCTAAAGCGATATAATCTTTAACTTGCAATTTCTTATCGAAGGGAACCTTTCCGGGTTGGACAACTTGACCGATCAAGTTAATATAATCTTTTTTCTCGGGAACAAATATCGCGTCATTTTTCCGAAGGACTATATCTTCTTTAGAAATTTTCTTTTCAAAAATATCACGAAAATTGACTACAACTTTTCCCAATGGTTGGCGCGCTTTCGCCTTTAGATAATCGTACTCATCATCAGTCATATCTTTGCGGGCAATATTTTTTAATCTTTCATACTCTCCATCAGTGGTATCACTTAATGTTCTGCGGAATAATGAGGCATCAGACAAAGAGGCTTTAGGAAGAAACCCCCCGGCTGAATAAATAATCTCACTTAGTTTTGTTTCACCATCTTTAATTTTATACACCCCGGGAAACCTCACAAAACCTTCAACCGATACTATTTCGTCCAATAAAAATTCGGGAATACTTCGTACAACTAATTTATCTTTGTTTTGAAGCTGAAACTTTTTTGAATCGTCTGAAGAGATAAAAAAACTGATCTGCGTTTTATTATCATCTGCAAAACGAATAATTTCCAGAGTATCTTTCTTTGCCTTTGTAAGAAATCCACCGGCGAGATTAATTGCATCATAAGCCGTTTCGTTTGGTTTAAAATTGTAAGAGGAAGGAAATTTTACGCTCCCGAGGATTACATAAGTTTTATCTCCCTTATCAACATAAATAAAGTCTCCCTCACTCAAAAAGGGATTTTGAGTTTTGTCATTCTTCCTGATAAATGATACAAAATCATAGTAATTGGTCTCATTGTAATCACTAACAATTTTAATATTTCTCAGATCTGCAGTAGGATTGATCAACTCGGAATTCATAACAAGATCACTTAAACGCGTATTCGCCGGTAGATAGAAAGCGCTGGATTTCTTCACATCCCCGAATAAACCAACTTTAATTTTCCGTATTTCAGCAAGCGAAACAAAAATGTCAACATTTTTGTAAAACTTTTTAATTGAAACTTCAATTTTCTTTTTTGCTTCGGATAAGGAAAGAGATTTTAAATTTACCTCCCCAACTTTAGGAATGTAAATTGTTCCTTCCTGTGAGACGTTTACTTTCCAGGCAATTTCATCAAGTCCTTTTATGAGAACAAATAGGCTGTCGCCGGGTCCAACGACGTAATTGTCCGGGTCAATATATCCGGTAGGGTGAACTTTTTTACTGAGAGGTTCATCAAGGTTCTGGACTTGGGCTAAAGTTGAGCATGAAAGTAGCAAGAAGAAAATAGAAATTCCTAAAAAACAACGGGAAGTGCTTCTTCTCTTACCAATTTCAATAATATCTTCTATCAGAAAAGTATTCCTCAATTATTTAAATGAATATAAATTTTCAAGCTGTTCTAAGTGGTTTTTTTTGAACGAGTTCCTTCTTTTTCACGGTTATAATAATAATAATAATATTTATAATATGAGCCGTAAGAATTCTTGAACACGAAATTATTAAGAATCGTGCCGACGAAGTTGACGTTGCTATTTTTTAGTATGTCTAATGCTTTCTCCAATAGGTCAAACTCGGTATAATTTGCAGAAACTACAAGATAAACAGCATCGCAGTAAGCGGCAATAATTTCCGAATCAGTTACAGAAATAATTGGAGGAGAATCAATAATAATGTAATCATAAAGAGTTTTCATGTGGGTAATAAAGTCCTGCATTTTCTTCGAACCAAGCATTTCTGCAGGGTTTGGAGGAATTGTTCCGACGGTGATGACATCAAGATTCGCAAGTTTGGTTGGTTTAATAATTGTCGCCAGATTGACTTGGTCAAAAAGATATTCAACGAGACCGGGTTGTCGGTTCATCCCAAAAATTGTATGAACTCTTGGTTTACGTAAATCGCAATCTAGAAGAAGAGTCTTGTGGTTTGCCTGCGCAAAACTACCCGCCAAGTTTGAAGAAATAAGGGATTTTCCTTCTCCCGGAGTTGATGAAGTAACATGAATAACTTTCATATTTCCTTGATCAACTTTCGAAAATTGAACTCTTGTACGCAATGCTCTAAACGCTTCACTCGGCACCGAATCAGGTTTATTATAGATGATAAATTCCAGGTCTTTGGAAATTGATTTATCGAGCGATTGAATTTTGGGTACCCACCCAATAACATTAATATTTCTATCCTTCAAGTCTTCCGGAGTTTTTACCGTGTTGTCAAAATAATTGCGGAGAAAAGCGTATCCAAGTCCAAAACCTAAACCCAAAATTGTTCCAACTAGAACAATTAATAGTCTATTCGGTTTTGAAGGTTTGTCAGGTCTTCTTGCGACATCAATAATAAGCACATTGCCTGGTTGAGACTGTTCATTTATTACTGCTTCCTGATATTTTTCTTCTACCAGGATATAGAGTTTCTCAAGAGATTCTCTGCCTCTCTGAAGCCGGGCATATTCTATCGCTGATTTCGGAAG
>Ga0210050_1000856_pt1 | contig 36373 bp, 29 predicted proteins | sample CryGey132114_all_FD_185463 | JGI IMG/M metagenome (GOLD analysis project Ga0210050, IMG submission 185463) | Groundwater microbial communities from aquifer - Crystal Geyser CG22_combo_CG10-13_8/21/14_all (SPAdes) (version 2) | ecosystem: Environmental > Aquatic > Deep subsurface > Groundwater ... | reverse complement strand
AAATTTCAGGGGTTAAACCCCCGAAATTCCTTTACTTGGTTGTTTGAATTGTTGTCGTTGTTATTGTTTCTTCTAACTTCGGACTTTAATTCGTTGGTTGGACCACCGAAAAACATTACGATATCCGCCAGAGGTCGGACAGGTATCGTAATGTTTTTTATACCTCCTTCTATAATAAATTTTGTTTTAGTTTTTATTAAGGAAAATATTACGATATATCGTAATAATAAATAGAATTTATTTTGTAGGAGTTTCTATTGTTATTATTGATATACCAAAAATTATTACGATATCCGCCAGAGGTTGGACAAGTGTTGCGATGTTTGCGCTTGTTTTGGTTGCATCACACGCATAAAGTAATTTTTGGTAAGAACATATAGTTTATTGATTAGATAAAAATTTTTCCTTAAAAAAAGCCTTAATATATGCTATAATCACCCGACATATAAGAGATTATGTGGTTAATTTATGGCTTTTAAATTTAGTAACTTATTTGGAGATCAAAACAAAAAAGCCCTCGCTAAATATGAGGCGCTTATTCCTGTCATAAATGATTTTGAGGTTGAAATCTCTGCCCTTACTGACGAAGAGCTTCGAAACAAAACACTGGCATTTAAGGCAAGATTAGAGGCCGGAGAAACACTTGATGACATATCAACAGAGGCGTTTGCTGTCGTGAGAGAGGCATCAAAGCGAACACTTAAACAAAGACACTATGATGTGCAAATGATCGGTGGTCTTGTGATGCATGATGGGAATATTTCTGAGATGAGAACAGGTGAGGGAAAGACTTTGGTTGCCACACTTCCCGTATACTTGAATGCTCTCTCGGGCAAGGGTGTGCATGTTGTCACGGTGAATGATTATTTGGCACGAAGGGATGCTGTATGGATGGGTGAAATTTATGCCTTTCTTGGTCTTTCTGTTGGTGTAATAAATTCACAAGATTCTTTTTTGTATGATAAGACTTTTGCAAAAGAAGGAGAAGAAAAAGATGTTGAAAGGGATGAGCAAGGGTATTTCAAGGTTGTGCATGAGTTTTTGAAGCCATGTTCAAGAAGAGAATCATATGCAGCAGATATTACTTATGGAACTAACTCTGAGTTTGGTTTTGACTACTTGCGCGACAATATTTCATATAAAGAAGAAGATTTGAGGCAAAGAGATTTAAACTTTGCAATAATCGATGAGATAGACTCAATTTTGATCGACGAAGCGCGAACACCGCTTATTATTTCATCGCCCACATCGGAGTCTGAGAGTCTTTATGGCACATTTGCATCTATTGCAAACATTCTTGTAGAAGGAGAAGATTATGAGGTAGATGAAAAAGCAAAGGCACTCACTCTTACTGATTCAGGAATAGAAAAAGCAGAGAAAAAACTTGGAATAGAAAATATTTATACAGATGGTGGAATTAGATATGTCCACCACCTCGAGCTTGCTGTAAAGGCAAAAGCTTTATACAAAAAAGAAAAAGAATATGTTGTGAGAGATGGAAAGGTGATGATTGTGGATGAGTTTACCGGAAGGATATTGAACGGACGAAGATATTCAGAAGGTCTTCATCAAGCAATAGAGGCAAAAGAAGGAGTGAAGCTCGAAAAAGAATCTCGCACATTTGCTTCAATTACTTATCAAAACTATTTCAGAATGTATAAAAAACTCGCAGGAATGACGGGTACAGCAATGACATCACAGGAGGAGTTTTATCGCGTGTATGGATTAATCACAATTGCAGTTCCTACAAATAAGCCAATTGCTCGTATTGATAGGGACGATTTAATTTTTCAAACAGAGTCTGGCAAATTTAGAGCTCTGGCAAAGAAAGTAAAAGAATTAAATGAAGCAGGACAGCCAGTTCTAATTGGTACTGTTTCAATAGAAAAAAATGAGCTTTTGTCTGATTTTTTGGACAAAGAGGGTGTAAAACATAATATTCTTAACGCAAAAAACCATGAAAACGAGGCAAGTATCATCGCTCGTGCTGGAGAAGTTGGTGCTGTAACTATTGCTACAAACATGGCTGGAAGAGGTGTTGATATAAAGCTTGGTGGTGAAGACAATGATGCTATAGCAAAACAAAAGGTGATTGATGCTGGTGGGCTTTTTGTAATAGGAACAGAGCGACATGAGGCAAGAAGAATTGATAATCAGCTAAGAGGACGATCTGGAAGACAAGGGGATCCTGGCGAGACTCAGTTTTTTGTTTCTCTTGAAGATGATTTGATGAGAGTATTTTCAGGGGATTCTGTAAAAAGTATGATGGGTAGATTTGGTATACCAGAAGATCAACCAATACAAAATAAACTTATAACAAGGTCACTAGAGTCTGCGCAAGAAAAAATAGAGGGCTTAAACTTTGATAGAAGAAAACACGTTTTGGATTTTGATGATGTGATGAATCATCAAAGACGCACGATATATACAAAGAGAAGGAGTATATTGATGGGTGATAGAGACGAATTAAAAGAAATGGCGGAAAGTATTCTTGGCGATGAAAACCTTTCTTTAATTGAAGAAAAAATAAAACTACTAGGTGAAGATAAATTTTATGAAGTATTTCGTGCTGTGAGTCTTCAGTCTTTGGATATGCTTTGGGTGGAACACTTGGAGGCAATGGATTATCTAAAATCTTCTGTAAGTTTGCGCTCTGTTGGGCAGAGGGATCCTTTGGTGGAATATAGAAGAGAAGGACTTGTGTTGTTTAAGGATCTGGAAGCATCTATTGATGATCAAATATTTAAGGTAATTTCAGGAATAGGAGAAGGTTCTTTTGCGCAAGAATCAAATCGTCTGCAGACAATAAAAAAAGAAGCTGAAGTTGCAGAAAAAACAAGCTTTGGTGATGGAAAAGTTCAAACTGTTGTAAATCGGGATGATAAGATTGGTAGAAATGATAAAGTGGAGATAAGTAATGGAAAAGAAACAAGAGTTATGAAATACAAGAAGGCAGAAGAGCTTGTAGAAGAAGGTGTGTGGAAAGTGACAAGAGTCGTAAAGTCATAAAGTCTATAAAGTCCATAAAGTCGAAAGTTTATAAAGTAAAAAGTCGAAATCAATCTTTGTAATTAATTAAATTAATTTTTAACTAACGGGATGAATCCCGTTAGAGACCTACGACCACAACAGATAATAGCGACATCTTAAAAAACTGATATGTTAAAAACAATTATAAATAATAATAAAAGTCCAGAACACGCTGGTCGTGGTCTGGCTCTAATGGGATGAAAATTTTAAGTAAGTTATTGGTCACAGCATTAGCACTGCTTGTGGTGACGGAGTTAATACCCGGATTTTTTGTAGAGAGCTTTTACATAGCTGTAATAGTCGCTCTTATTTTTGGTGTGATAAATATCACAATAAAGCCAATAATTACCATTCTTACACTACCGATACATCTTTTAACCCTTGGATTATTCTCTTTTGTGATTAATGCGCTGATGCTTTGGTTTATTTCATCTTTTGTTACAGGTTTTGCTATTGAATCTTTCACTATCGCGCTAATCGGCGCACTTGTGCTCGCTGTGCTTAGTTTTATTGGAAACAAATTGATAGAGTCAAAAAGTTGATAAAGTCCTTAAAGTCAAAAGTATATATAGATTTAAAACTCGAAATTCGAAGTACGACCCCAGAACCAGAAACAAGTTTCGGTACAGGGCAAGAATACGAAACAAATCATAATGAATAAAATTCAAAATTTAAAACGATATAATAAACATAATGATTTATCTATCGAAATTTCAAAATTATTATCAGGCTTGATCAAGACTTTATAGACCTTATGGACATTATGGACTTTTAACTTAAATCATATGAAATTTGTAGACGAGCTAAAATTTAATATAAGAGCAGGAAGAGGAGGCGACGGGGTCGTGCAGTTTCATCGTGAAAAATTTAAGCCAAAAGGTGGGCCTTCTGGTGGAAATGGTGGTAATGGCGGGAATGTTTTTGTGAGGGCTGTTAGAGACTCAAGTTTACTTGCTAAGTATGCTCACAATCAAGAGTTTGCGGCAGAAAACGGTATTCCTGGAGGTAAAAACAGTATGCATGGCAGAAACGGAGAAGATTTGATAATAGATCTACCACTAGGATCTTTTGTGACAAATATTGAAACAGGAGATACTTTTGATTTGGTAAATGACGGGGAATCAATTCTAATATTAAAGGGTGGGCACGGTGGTTTGGGTAATGAGCATTTTAAAAGCTCGATAAATCGTACTCCACAAGAATTTACAAAAGGGAAAATTGGAGAAAGTGGTAGGTTTAATATAGAACTTCGGATTATTGCTGATGCTGGATTTATAGGTCTTCCTAATGCCGGTAAGTCTAGTTTGTTGAATGAGCTAACAAATGCTCATTCAAAGGTTGGGGAATATGAGTTTACAACCTTGTCGCCACATCTTGGTGCGATGTATGGATATATATTGGCCGATATACCCGGTCTTATAGAAGGAGCATCAGAGGGTAAGGGTTTGGGGCACAAATTTTTAAGACACATTTTAAGAACAAAAATGTTACTACATTGTGTTTCTATGGAAAATGAAGACGTAATGGATGCATATGAATCAATACGAAAAGAGGTATCGGGCTACAATAAAGAACTTGAAAATAGGCCAGAGATAGTAATATTAACAAAAAGTGACATGGTGGATAAAGGTGAGGTAGAAAATATTGAAAAAAAGTTTAAGGCAATGGGCAAAGAGGTATATGTGACATCTGTATACGATGATGATTCTATAAAAAATCTTAGAGATTCTTTGATTAAAAAATTTAAAAGCATATAAAAATAAGTATGAATTTTAAATTTAAAATTTTGAATGAATTTAAAATGAACAAATTTTAAAATATTAAAAAATTCAAAATTGAATTAAAATTAAAAATTCAAAATTAAAAATTAACCATGACCAAATACAAACCAACAATAGGACTTGAAATACATGCAGAGTTGAAAACAAAAACAAAAATGTTTTGTAACTCTATAAATGATCCCGACGAAGTGGAGCCAAATGTAAATGTTTGTCCTGTTTGTATGGCTCACCCAGGCACCCTTCCTGTAATAAATAAAGAAGCCGTTAAAAGCGTCATAAAGGTTGGCGTTGCTCTTGGTGGTAAAATCGCCTCATTTACAGAATTTGATAGAAAGAACTATTTTTATCCAGACATACCAAAAGGTTATCAAATTAGTCAGTATGCATATCCTATAGTTAGCGGAGGCGCCCTTAATGGTGTTTCTATTACTAGAATTCATCTTGAGGAAGATACAGCCAAATCTAGTCATGATAGCGAATATTCTCTTGTAGACTTCAACAGGGCTGGTGTACCGCTAATGGAGCTTGTCACAGAGCCTGTAATACACTCTGCAGAAGAGGCTGGCGCTTTTGCTCGTGAATTACAACTACTTTTGAGATATCTGGGTGTGTCCGAGGCAAATATGGAAAAGGGGGAGATGAGGGTGGAGGTGAACATATCCGTAAGTAAAAATGATGTTTTTGGAACTAAAGTTGAGATAAAAAATATAAATTCTTTCAGATCTGCAGAGAGAGGCATTGAATATGAAATTAAAAGACAGACAGAGCTTCTAGAGCTTGGACAAAAGGTGATACAGGAGACACGAGGATGGGATGAGATGAGGCAAGTAACTTTTTCGCAAAGAATAAAAGAGACATCTGATGATTATAGATACTTTCCAGATCCGGATTTACCAAAATTGAAACTAGACGAAGTTCCGGAATTTGATGTTGAGCTTATAAAGTCTGAATTGCCAGAACTTCCACCAGAACGAAGAGCAAAATATATATCACTTGGGTTGAAAAAAGATGATGCAAACATGTATACAAACCAGACCTCGATTGGAGATTTCATGGACGGTGTTTTATTGTTTACAAATAATGAAAATGAAATAAAAATTGCATCAAACTATATATCGTCTGATTTGGTTGGACTTTTTAAAGATGGTGAAGTCCCAAATAAAATAGAAATTGATTATGAGAGATTTGTGGAGCTTGTGAGAATGATAATAGACGGCAAGCTTTCTTCTCGTGGCGCAAAAGAAGTTTTGAGAATTATGTATGAAAAAGGTGGTATTCCTCAGGATATTGCAGAAGAAAATTCTCTTATACAGGTAAGTGATATTGACTCATTGGGCAAGATTGTGGGGATTATAATTGATGAAAATAAGGATGCTGTAGATGATTATAGGTCTGGTAAAGAGGCATCTCTTCGTTTTTTGGTTGGACAGGGTATGAAGTTGTCAAAAGGTTCAGCAGATCCAGCAATGCTTGAGAAGATGATAAGAGAGAGGCTTCAGAATTAAGAATTATGAATTAGGAATTAAGAATATAAATGAAATCCGATATACGAAGCACTAAATCCGAAACAATATCAAAACTCGAATATCTAAATTCAAAAACGACGTTTGAAAATTAGGACATTGAAAATTGTAAATTGAAAATTCGTATACTACTGACTTCTGACTACAGACTGTTAAGCTCTTAAGTCCTTGAAACTAAAGCATATCTCGGCTCGTTATCCACACAGATGTAATGGAAAAATATGCTTTTTAACATACAATATATCTATATATGGAAGATGACTACATATTTGTAGAGGGGAATAGGTATATATCTGCAAAAAAAGCTGCAGAAATAACTGGCTATACCAGTGACTATATTGGCCAAATAGCCAGAGAAGGCAAAGTTCGATCAAAAAAGATTGGCAGGATTCGTTTTGTTGAGGAAGGAGAACTAAAAGAATATACAATAGAAAGTGATAGAAAAAAGAATGCCATAAATAAATTGTCCAAGATTAACGTAGAATCAACACCAAAGGAATCCCCGGTAATTGCTCCTGTTGGAATTGCAGAGGGCGTTTTGGAGGTTGCTGTTGATGGTGAATCTCAAGAGGTGGAACCCGAGAAAGTACAAGAACAAGAAGTCCCATCAGAAGAAGTAAATCCAACTCCCACCGAGTCTGATGCTCGAGTTGAGGAGGACTTACCTGATGAAGACCAGCAAAAAGAACAAGAAGAACAAGAAGAGGTTGAAGAAAAAATACCAAACACACAGGAGGAGTTGGTGCATGTTTCTGTTCAGGATATAGAAAAACCATGGGATATTTCTGTTGTCACAAGTAAGGCGGGCGCACTTTTAGTTGCTCTTATGATTGTATTTGGACCTTATATAGCTAGAGAAACTGGTGCTTGGGCATATATAAAAGATGTTTCTTCTGTTGCATATGAATCTTTTATATTTGAGACAGAAAATGTTGCTATGGCACTATATCAAAAAACAGATTCTGATGGCTGGTTTAATACTGTATTTGATTCTCTACAACATACAGAAATGGCTGCGAGAGACGCTATCGCAACATCATTTTATGGATACATGAAAGCTGGTGAATTTCTAAGAAATGCACCAAAAGAATTTGCAAAAAGAAACACAGACAAGAATATTGGAGACTATATGATCGGTGCAGTACAAAGCGCCTTTAAATCAATAAAAGAAGACATAAGTAATTAGGTTAATATAAAAAATTAAAATAAAAGACACTCTATAGAGTGTCTTTTATTTTTGATGATGAAATCATACCAAGCAACATGAATATCCCCATGCATAGGAATATGTATTTCATACCAAAGAAAGTTATAAATAAGTATGCAAATAGTGGCGCTACTACATAGCCAAATGGTGCAAGCATTCTCCAGAAACTTATATCATCTGTATCTGAGCTTGAGACTTTTTTAAAGAAATATGTTTCTGTTGATATTTCTACCAATGCAGCACCAACTCTTGTTAATAGTAGAGTAATTGACCATATTATTAAGTTTGGTATTGTTATTAAAAACAAGAATACAGTAGAAATCGCTATTATAAAAAAACCGCTAATTAATATCTCTTTTTCTCCATAATACTTATCCTCCAACCTTCCTATTGGCCATTCTAGTAATATATACGGCACCATCATAACTGTAAAAATTATTCCTATTTGTTCGAAATTAAAACCAATATATTTGTGCAAATATATTGGTGTATATATTGCCATCCATGCAAAAAATATTTTTAGAAGAAATCCAGAGAAAAATATATTTCTTTCATCTTTATTTTTTAAAACATTTCTTATATCTTTTGTAAAAGCTCCTGCTCTGTAAACTGGATCTCTAAAATCTTTCATCGCTACGGCGATAATCAGCCCAAAAGGTATTGTAAATAAAAGTGCGACCGCAAACACTTTCCAATATAATTCTGTTTGACCAAGAACAAATCCGGCAATCAATGGTGCAAGTAGCCAGGCGATGCTTGCAAAAGCATACGTAAATCCTCTAACATCACCGGTTGTTGAGTCTTTTGTATAGTTTTCTAGAAATATGTCTATATTAAAAGATAAAACAGTGGTGAGTATAAAGTGAACTATAAATGCAGGTAATATCCATGCAAAATTACCAGATAGAGCCAGAATACAGATTGATATAGCCTCCAAAAACAACAGACCAAGGGTTGTCTTGTAGTTGCCAATTATTGGAAGTATTTTAAGGACACCAAATAATGCAAAGATGGTTATTATTGATGCTATTGTGTATATAAGTCCGACAGTTTTATCATCAGTAAATGTTGCAAGATAAGAGGACCCTATGAATAGAGGTATTCCATACACAAAAACAAGAAAAAAGTTTGATGTATATATCCACCGTATTGTTTTTTTAATATTAGAATAACTATCCATTGTTCTGAATTATGAATTAAGAATTAAGAATATTTTGTTTAGAATTATGAATTAGGAATATCAACGAAATTCGAAATCCGAAGCACGAAACCCTAAACAATATCAAATTCGCCAGCCGGCGAACAAATATCTAAATCTTAAACTACATTAAAAATTATTTCATTGGAAATTGTTTGAAAATTGAAAATTCATAGCGTCCTATACCCTAAACCCTATACCTTAAGTTATATCCCCAGTATAACAGGAAGTACGACAGGCTTCTTGTCTGTTTTTTGTAATAAGAATTTTCTCACTTGGTCAGTAATTTCTGCTTTTATGATATCAAAGTTGACAGGATTCATTGATCTTGTTGCATCTTCTACTGTTTTCTTTATCAACACCCTCGATTCTTGTAATAAGTTTTGTGATTCTCGTAGATAAACAAAACCTCGAGAGATAATATCTGGAGATTTTCTTAGTTTTCCAGTTCTTGTATTTAGTGCAACAACTATGATGAATATTCCATCCTCAGACAATAGCTGTCTATCTCTTATAACAACATCTTGCATGTTTCCAATAGAGAAACCATCTACAGCAACTATGTCTGACGGAGCCTGGAGATCAAGTCTTACTAGCTTATTACCGCCGTCTTGAATTTCTACTATGGTTCCATTGTCTGGCACCACGATGTTTTCTTTTGGCATACCCAGCTCTTCTGCCAATTGTGCATGCATTCGTAGCATATAATGTGTTCCGTGGATTGGCATAAAGAATTTTGGTTTTATTTTTTTATGTAGCCATTTGATTTCTTCTCTGTTGCCATGACCACTTCCGTGTATGAATATTTCTGAAGTTCTATAATGAATTATTTTTGCGCCGTTGCGTGCTATGTTGTCTTTTAGTTTTTGTACAGAATTCTCGTTTCCTGGTATTACAGACGAGGAAAGTAAAACCGTATCTCTCTCACTCATTTTTATATACTTGTGATTTTTGCTTGCCATTCGCATAAGAGCTGCAAATTCTTCACCTTGTGCGCCAGTGGCAAGTACTACAACTCTGTCTGGTGGATATTTCTCTATGTCTTCTGATGGAATTAGTGTGTCTGGTTTCATAGAAAGTATACCGGCCAGTTTTGCTATCTCTATATTGATTTTCATACTCCTTCCTTCCACAGCAAGTTTTTTGTTGTATTTTTCTATCGAATTTATAATACCTATCATTCGTTCCATTTGAGACGCGAAGGTGCCAATAATTAGTCGTGTTTTGGTTTCTTTTATTACTTTATCTAGACCTTCTTTTACAACGTGTTCTGGTGTAGAAAATCCTGGGTTTTCTACGTTTGTAGAGTCGCTCATTAAGAACAATACTTTTTCAGTATCAAATACTTTGTAAGCATCTTCCTCTTCATCAATTGGTTTGCCGTCTACGTGTGATAATTTAAAATCTCCTGGGTTTACTATGCTTCCAAAAGGGGTTTCTATTATTACACCCATAGAATCTGGTATTGTGTGTGTAACACCAAAGAATTTTACTTTAAGTTTTCCTAGACTTATACGGCTATCATTTTCGACGACCCTTAGGTCTAGGGGTTCCAGATCTTTAAATTCCTCATACTTTTTCTGTATCATTATTGTGGTGAGATTTCTAGAGTAAACAGGAGGATTACCAATTCTGTGCATCACATAGGGAAGGCCTCCTATGTGGTCTAGGTGTCCGTGTGTAATTATTACACCTTTTATTTTTTCTTTTCTTTTCTCTAGGTATTCGGTGTTTGGCAGTATGTAGTCTACTCCCGGTGTCTCCTCACTCTTGAATGCAAAACCACAGTCCATTACGATTATGTCATCTTGGTACTCCATTATGTACATATTTTTACCAATTTCCTCTACACCGCCGAGAGGTATGATTCTTATATTGTCACCAGCTGGATGAATCGGTATTTCCCTTTTTTTATTAACCTGCTCACCGTTTCGCTTTTGAACAGTTCTTGTATTTGTTTTTCTTTTGGATGAATTGCTGTGTGTTTTGTTTTTTGTATTACCTCGTCTAGAAACAGAACCAACCTTTTTTATCTGTTGTGTTGGCGCTGTTGATTTGAAAGAATCAACTCTAGATTCTGGTTTTTTTATAGAATCACTCATATATGTTTGTATTACAGGTCTGCGCCTTCTTCTGTGGTTTTGATTATTTGAACTAGAAAAGGAGGAGGTTTTTTTATTTACTACCATGATTGTTTATTTGTAATTATTAATTTTTATTACAAAAAGCTTTTTTATTACGAAAGTGGTTTTTTATTAGACTTTCGTGTTTTATTAGCAATGTTGTAATATTTTTAGGTTTATATGTTTTTTAATTAATTTTGTTTTTTTACAGAGAGTTATCTTTTGTTAGAAATTTCCACACACGCTCTGTGTTTATATACCAATTATGCACCTCAAGAAATCTCTCAGAAGGAGTTGTTATTGTTCCAAGCATAACTCCTTTTATGTGTTTTGGTATTGCGTATATAAAATCTGGTGAATACAAAAATATTGCAGGTATGTCTTTTTGTATTTCTTCTTCAAATATTTCAAAACTTTCTGCTCTTGTCTCCTTATCATCAGTCAATCTTATCTTTTCCAACATCTTGTCTGCGGTTATGTTTGCATAAAGCGCCACATTTAATCCAGGATCATTTCTTTGGGAAGAATGCCAAAACGCAAACAAATCCATCTCTCTACCAATTATTTCTCCAAAAAGCAGAGCATCATATTTTCTTGGTCTTATAACCTCTTGATTTAGGGTTCCAATTTCATATAGCTCTATATTTACTTTTGCCCCAATAGATTCCCACGAACGCTTAATCATTTCTGCTACGGCCTTGAGCTCTGCAGCGTTTGATGTTGCAACGGTGAAAACTAACTCTTGGCTACCGCCTTTTATTTTTTTCTCTCTTATACCTGTGTCTGCATTTAATTTCCAGCCGGCGTTTTCTAGTATTTCTTCTGCTTTTTGTATTGGTCCAGACTTTATAGAATTATCATTAATTTTAACATAAACACCTTCACCGGCCAGAGATTGGTTGAGTGCATATCCTGGAATAGGGCTTGTAATTGGTGTGCCGTATCCATTAAGTATTTCATTGATAATCAATTTTCTGTCTATAGCCGTTGCAAGCGCTTTTCTTACGCTTATGTCTGTAAATATAGTTGCTTGATTTTGATTTAGAAATACACCAAAAATTCTTGGCAACGGAGATTGTTCAACCCGGTAACCATTATTGCTCAATGTTTTTGCTGTGTCTGTTGATATGCCGTTTACTGCGTTAATCTTTCCGCTTCTGAATGCACTAATCAATGAATCTTCATTTGAAAAGAAATTTAAGGTTATATTGGTTATGTGCGGTTTGCCCAAAGTATAATATTTAAAACTTTTTAGTTTGTAAGACTCTGGTATTCCAGATGAATTTCTTTTTACAGCTTCTATCATATATGGACCAGACCCTATTGCGTCTATATTAAAACTTGAAAAGGCAAATTGTTCAGAGTCTATGTTTCCCCAGATATGTTTTGGTAGTATTCCTATTGTTGTGTTTTCTAAAAATGGTGAATACGCATGTTTAAGAGTGAAAAGTATTTCTTTGTCGCTTATTTTTTCAACATTAACACCCTCCCAATTTGGACGTTTTGTACTTTTTATTAAAGGATCTCTGGTTTTGTTTATAGTAAATATTACGTCATCTGCTGTAACAGGGGTGCCATCGTGGAATTGCGCAGTGCTTTTTATAATGAATCTATATTCTAGTCCATCATCTGATACATAATAGTTTTCCGCTAAATCAGGAATCAAATTGCCAGAAGAATCTGCTTTCATTAGACCAGAATAAACAAGTGCTACTAGGTCTCTGTCTGCATCAGAACTTACAAGTAGGGGGTTAATAAACCTTGGAAAACCTATAACACCCTCATTCATTTCTCCTCCTTCTGTTGGAACCTCGGCTGTAATATATTTGTTTATTTTGCCCATCATTGAGATTACAGAAAACATAAGCAAAAAAACAAAGAAAAAGAACAAAACTTTTTCTCCCATAGTCATCTTGTGTAGAGTTTCCTCTAATGTATTTGCGCCTTTTATTTCAAAACGCTTCAAAAATGTTTCTTTTGAGAAGTTCACAAAATTAAGGTGTTACAGTGAGCGTTATGCTAATAACCCAAAGATCACTGAAAACACAAAAAGAATTGAAACCACAACGGTTCCATTAAATATTATTTTTTCTGCACCCCTCCTTGTGTGTGCTATACCTCCGGCATCATTTCCTCCGCCAAAAACTGAACCGATTGAGGCGTCTGATTGTTGTAATAAAACACCTACAACGACCAGAAACCCAAGGGCTAGCTGCACATAGGGCAATATCTCTTTCAAGAATTCCATGTGACAAACAGTATAGCAAAAGTAGTCCATAAAGTCCACATGCCTGTCCCGCCTGCCGCCTGCCTGCCGGTAGGCAGGGCAGGCAGGCGGCAGACAGGTAAAGTCCATAAAGTCTATAAAGTACAAAGTTAAAAGCCCATAAAGTTGAAACAGAATGGACGAGTTTTTGGTATAAATCGGCTTTTGTTGATATAATTGGTTTAAGAATTAAGAATTAAGAATTAAGAATTAAGAATTAAGAATTACTAATTCTATAATATTACGATATATCGTAATATTTATTTGATACATGGAAAAATTTTTACTTTAGGGACTTTTGACTTTATAAACTTTACGAACTTATTTATATGAAAATTGCATGCTTTTATAACGACTTGGTTGAAAAAGATTATTTAGAGAAAAATCTAAAAGACAATAATATAGAATTTTTACCAGAGCCAATGAATGACCACTCTGGGTGGAAGTCTGATGCAGAAGTTTTGTCTGTTTTTGTTAAGTCTAATGTTGGGGCGAAAGAGATGGACTTGATGCCAAACCTAAAATTTATCGCAACCAGATCTACTGGTTTTGACCACATAGATCTTGATGAGGCAAAGAAGCGTGGCATTATCGTGTCTAATATTCCTACATATGGAGAAAATACTGTTGCAGAGCTTGCATTTGCTTTGATACTGAATTTATCTAGAAAGATGTATGAATCATATGATCGCGTTAGAAGTGAAGGGTCTTTTTCTCAGGTTGGGCTAAGAGGTTTTGATCTAATGGGCAAGACCATTGGTGTTGTCGGCACCGGGCATATTGGTAGATACGTAATAAAGATGGCGCACGGTTTTGGAATGAAAATACTTTCTTTTGATATAAATAAAGATGAAGAGTTTAAAAAAGAATATGGATTTGAATATGTTGAATTAGAAGAACTTTTTGCGTCTTCTGACATTGTGACGTTTCATGTTCCTTATAATCCACACACACATCATTTAATAAATAAAGATAATATAAAGAACTTCAAAAAAGGTTCATATATCATAAATACATCAAGAGGTGCTGTAGTAGAGACAGATGCGCTTGTGTATGGACTAAAGGAGGGTATTATTGCTGGCGCGGGTTTGGATGTTCTAGAGGAAGAAGGTCCAATGTTTGATCACATGCTTGCTTTTGGTGAATCTCATCCAAACGAAACTGTGTTAAAAACATTGCTTGAGAACCATTATCTAATAGATCATCCAAATGTCATTATTACTCCGCATAATGCATTTAACACAAATGAGGCAATAGAGCGTATACTTGAGACCACTGTGGAAAATATAAATGCTTTTTCAAAAGGCACTCCACAAAATATAGTAGAAAAAAGAAAAAATCGTTGACACTTTTTTATCGTATATCTATAATATCAGCGCTTTATATTACATTATAAGCTTAATTATTTATTAATTATGGCGACAAAAAACACAAAGATAACACCTTTAGGAGATAGGGTGTTGATACAAAATAGTCTTAAAACCTCAGAAAAAAAGACTAAAAGTGGAATTATAATTCCAGAAACAGTTAAGGAAGACCGCGGGGCAAAAGAAGGCAAAGTGATTGCCGTTGGTGAGGGGAAATATATTGACGGTAAATTAGTGCCACTATCAGTTAAAGTAGGGCAGTCTGTCCTTTTTAGTTGGGGAGACGATATAGTGATTGATGGTGAAGAATATCACTTGGTGAGTGAGGGGAATATATTGGGAGTCGTTAATTAAATCTGAAATCCGAAGCACGAAATTCGAAACAATATCAAATAACCAAAATTCAAATAATCAAACACGTTTTAGATTTTGAACATTTGAACCCGCCTGCCGGATGGACAGGTTTAAACATTGTTTAGGATTTCGATATTAGGATTTAGAGTTTATTAAAATTTAATTTTAATTTTTTATGGCTAAGAAAATTCTATACAATGAAGAAGCAAGAAAGGCTTTAAAAAGAGGGGTTGATAAAGTCGCTAATGCGGTGAAAGTGACAATAGGTCCACGAGGAAGAAATGTCGTTTTAGACAAGGGTTTTGGTGGTCCAACAATAACAAATGATGGCGTTTCTATCGCAAAAGAAATAACTCTTTCTGATAAGTTTGAAAACATGGGAGCAGAGATTATAAAAGAGGTCGCAGAGAAAACAAATACTATAGCAGGTGATGGAACATCCACAGCAATTATACTTACTCAAGCTATTGTTGATGAAGGAATGAAGAGGGCTTCAATGGGTGCAAGCACAATGATGATGCGTGAGGGTATTGAACATGCTTCTGCTGATGCTGTGGAAGAGTTAAAGAGAATGGCTGTTCCAATAAAATCACAAAAAGAGATTGAACAAGTGGCTACTATTTCTGCAGAGTCAAAAGATCTAGGAAAAATTATTGCCGATACAATACAAAAAGTTGGCAAAGACGGTGTTGTAACTGTAGAAGAATCACAATCATTTGGGCTTGAGTCAGAGGTTGTAGAAGGACTTGAGTTTGATAAAGGGTATATTTCTCCATATATGGTGACAAATGCAGAGAGAATGGAGGCAGAATACAAAGATGTTCCAATCCTTATTACAGACCAAAAAATAAGTACAGTAAAAGATATATTACCACTACTAGAGTCTCTTGCTCAGTCTGGTAAAAAAGATTTGGTAATAATTGCAGACGATGTAGATGGGGAGGCATTGCCCACCTTTGTCGTCAACAAACTGAGGGGCGGATTTAATGTGCTTGCAGTAAAGGCGCCTGGATTTGGTGATAGGAAAAAGTCGGTATTACAGGATATCGCGGTCGTGCTTGGGGCGCAGGTTGTATCTGAAGAGTTTGGAATAAAGCTTGAAAGCGTGAAGGTGGGCATGCTAGGAAAAGCACAACGTGTTATTTCTACAAAAGACAAGACGACAATCATTGGCGGAAAAGGTAGAAAAAAAGATATAGATGATAGAATTGAACAGCTAAGGTCACAGCTTGAATCAACAAGTTCAAAATTTGATAAAGAAAAATTAGAAGAAAGAATTGCAAAGCTTTCAGGTGGTGTGGCTATTATCAAAGTTGGCGCTGCAACAGAGACGGAGATGAAATACTTGAAGCTAAAAATAGAAGACGCAGTAAACGCAACAAAAGCAGCAATAGAGGAGGGAATTGTTTCTGGTGGAGGAACGGCTCTTGTGAAAGTTGCAAAAAAACTTCTTTCAAAATCTGAAAAAATGAATGAGTCTATTGAGTTTATGACAGGGTATATGATATTGGTAAGAGCGCTTGAGGCTCCATTTAAACAAATAGTCCTTAACTCATCAGAGGATGATGGTTCTACAATAATTGGTGAAGTTAGAAAAGGTAAGGGATATGATGCGCTAAAGAATGAGGTTATAGACGATATGATAAAGGCGGGAATTGTAGATCCTGTTAAGGTTACGAGAAGCGGTATACAAAATTCTTCTTCAGCGGCAGCAATGCTTCTTACAACAGAGGTTGCAATATCTGACGAACCATTACCACAAGCTTTAAAAAATGATAATGGTGGAATGGGTGGAGGAATGGATTACTAGTCATATTAGAAAATTAGTCACATAGTAAAATAGAAAAGCCCGGCGCCTCTAGGCGCCGGGCTTTTCATTTTCGCATTTTAGCAATATAATAATGTTATTGTTAAAGGCTTTCTAAGACAATTTATAAAATTAACAACATTAATATGAACTTAACATACATAATTTTGGGGGCAGTTGTACTTTTGGTACTTTTTGCTGTTGGTATATACAATAAATTAGTAAGATTAAGAACTCGCACTAGTGAAGCGTGGGCAGACATAGATGTTCAGTTGAAAAGACGTTATGACCTTATCCCAAACTTGGTAAATACCGTGAAGGGATATACTACACACGAGAGTGCTGCATTTGAAAATGTTTCAGAAGCAAGGGCAAAAGCAATGGGTGCTGGGTCTGTAGCAGAGAAGGGACAGGCTGAAAATATGCTTGCAGGAGCTCTTAAATCAATATTTGCTATATCAGAAGCTTATCCAGAGCTAAAAGCAAACCAAAACTTTCTTGAATTACAAAGAGAGCTTTCTGATACAGAAAACAAAATTCAAGCATCACGCAGGTTTTACAATACCAATGTCCGCGATCTCAATATTGCGGTAGAAACATTCCCTTCAAATGTGTTTGCTGGAATGTTTGGTTTTACCAAGAAAGAGTTTTTTGAGCTTGAGGCGGGAAGTGAACAAAAGGAAAACACAGAAGTTAAATTCTAAACAATGACTAATCTTTATACTCATCAAGATAGTAATGTTCGAAAAACATGGCTACTAATGTCCGTGTTTTTGGTGGTTGTGGTGGGTATTGGGTGGTTTGTGAGTTATTATTTTAATTCGCCAGGCATTTTCATTTTTGCAATTATATTTAGCGTAGGAATGAATATTTTTAGCTACTACAATTCAGACAAAATAGTCTTGAAGATGTATAGGGGACATCAAATAACAAGAGAGAGTCATAGAGAGCTTTGGAATAGTGTTGAAAATCTTTCTATTACGGCAGGACTACCAATGCCAAAGGTTTTCATTATTCCCGATCCTGCACCCAATGCTTTTGCTACAGGTAGAGATAAAGACCATGCTGCGATTGCAGTATCTAGTGGATTACTTGATATGATGGATAGAAATGAGCTTGATGGGGTAATTGCTCATGAACTTGCACACATAGGTAATAGAGATATTCTTCTTATGACTATTATTGTTATTTTGGTTGGATTTCTTTCTATTTTAGCTGATATTTTGATTCATGGAGGATTGCGTGGTGGCGATAATAACAAGGGTGGAGGAGCGTTGATGATTGTGGGTATTGTACTGATCATCCTTTCTCCAATATTCTCTCAAATTATTCAACTTGCGGTATCCAGGAAACGTGAGTTTTTAGCAGATGCCACGGGAGCACTTCTTACACGATATCCAGAAGGTCTAGCAAGTGCTCTGGAGAAGCTTGGTTCATATAAGGGTCAGATGAGACACGCAAATAAAGCAACCGCACATCTCTTTATCTCCAACCCATTTGGTCCAAAAGTTAAAAAAGGGTTTTCTAAATTATTTATGACACACCCTCCAATAGAAGATAGAATTGCAAAATTAAGAGGTATTGAGTAGATTTTTATAAATACGAAGGAGTGACTGAGCGCTTTAAGGCGCGATATTGTTCCTAATTTACACAAGGATCGAAGCGATTGTTTGTAAATTGTAATCCCTTCACAAAGCGGAGGCGTCGGATAGTGGTTTATTCCACCACCTTGGAAAGGTGGCATACCGCAAGGTATCGCGAGTTCGAATCTCGCCGCCTCCGCTTTGTGCGGGAGAAAGTGTGTGTGAGTCAAATCACCACGAGTTCGAACCTCGTCTCCAAAAACACCGCACTGATTTATGAGAACGGTTTTTGTCCGCAATACGTTTGAACTCTATCTAACACACATCATTAAGGCGGGAAAAGGTAGGTAGGTTTTGAATTTTTTAGTACACAAGACTAAATAATATTTTTTATGAATAAAAAAATCAAAATAACATTATATATTTTGACAATATTGTTTGGTATTTTTATGGTGGTTTTTGGTGAATTTGATGATAGCCCCGGAGCACAGGGACTAGGGCTTATACTGGCAATCACTGGTGTCGTGAAAATTGTAAAGAGTGGGAATAAAAAATTATAAGCGACACCCCATTCTGCCCGAGCCGTGCTCCGCGTGGTGAAGAATGTATATTTATCTATTATGATACAAGATTTTAAGTTTCTCTAATCCTCTGTGCGCTTGTACCGTAACTGTATTTTTTGATTGTCCGGTTATTACGGATATTTCTTTAATTGATAAATCTTGTATATAACGCATTTTGATAATTATCTGATATTTTTTAGGCAACTGTTTTATCAAGAGAACAGCCGCCTTACCATCAAAAACATTAAAAATACGTTTAGTTGGGTCGGTACTTTGCGTATATCCTTTTTCAAGTAATACATCTAATGAAACGGTTTTACGTTTTCTATACTCATCTATGATAAGTTGATTAAGTATGTGATAAAGAAATGCTTTCATTATTTCAATTTTTCCATCTTTTATAAGATACTTCCACGTCTTTAAAAAAGTATTCTGAACAAGGTCGTCGCTCGTGGCATGGTTATTGATTTTATAAAAAGAATACGAATTCATACCCTTAGCATAGTCTTTATATGCGGCAGTCAATGTTTCTTGTTGTCTAATGTTTTTTTTTGTTACCATTATTAATTATGCCGTTTATAACGGTCTTTTATTACATAGATATTACAGTTAGACTATAATATTTGGGAAATGTGTATATTTTGCAACGTAAATCTATTTGCGGTTGTTTTTATATTATTACAAAGTAATTACAAAAAATATTGTATTAAAATGAGAATGTTTATACGTTTAGTATAGCAAATTTTTAATATTATATCTAGTTGTAATATTAGACACAGTATAACGGCATTATTAGTATGAAAAATATAAATACTACAGACTCTAGTAATAACTCTAGTAATAAAAATAATAATGCTCTAAAGGACTCAAATTTTATAGATAATTTTTGGGAAAAAAGTTGGACATATATTAGAACTGTTGTAGATGTTGTTAGAGAACCTGTTTTAATTCTTGATAAAAATCTTCGTGTAATGGCGGCCAACGAATCTTTTTATGATATGTTTCAAGTTGAGCCCAAAAAGACAGAGAATAAAATTGTGTATGAATTAGGGAATGGTCAATGGAATATTCCAGCTTTACGAAAACTTCTTGAAGATATTTTACCTAAAAATACTTTTTTTAAGGGTTTTGAAGTCTCTCATGAGTTTCCAATTATAGGTCAAAAAATAATGATCTTAAATGCTCGCCAGATTCATGTAGAGGATAGTTCTTTTCCTCCAATTATACTTCTTGCCATGGAAGACGTGACTGAAATCATGGTTGTGGCAGAAACTCTGGCGAGCCACTCCAAGAATATAGAATCTAAACTTATAACAAAAACTAATAAATTGGAGATAAATATTAAAAACTTGGAAAAAGAAATTAATAAATTGAAAAAAATATCATCACTTAAAAAATAGTATTATCAATAATAAGTATAAATTTATGGATTCATCATTTAATTCTTCAACAACAAAACCACTTTATAGAGGCACGCAAGCAGTTTGGTATGTTTTTGGCTTTTTAGAAATATTATTAGCGTTTAGATTTGTATTGAAACTGCTTGGGGCAAATCCAGATGCAGGTTTTTCCAACTTTGTTTATGGAATAACATATGTCTTTACACAGCCGTTTATTAGTGTTTTTAGTATTACGTATGTTGAGGGTAGTATTATTGAGTGGACTACACTGCTCACAATGTTTGTATTTTGGGTTATTGCAATAGGCATTATTAAATTATTTGTTATGAGCAAGACGGTTTCTACTTCGGAAGCAGCTGTTAAATTAGAGGATCAAGATAATTAATATAAAAAAGTTAAGTGTGTATAAGGAAAAAGAAAAGACGCGGAGTGACAAAGTAAATTATTAAATAATAAAAATATATGGGAATTATTTTATGGGTTATATTTGGAGCGCTTGTTGGTTGGGTAGCTTCACTTATTATGAAAACTGATGAACAACAGGGAATATTATTAAATATTATCGTTGGTGTTGTTGGTGCAGTTGTGGGTGGTTGGATTATGACTGTGATTGGAGGGAGCGGAATAAGTGGTTTCAATCTTTACAGCTTTATTGTGGCACTTTTGGGAGCGATAGTATCTATTGCTTTGGTCAAGGCATTGCGACGGGCATAATTTTAAATATTTGTAATATAAACAACTCTGAGTCGGCATCATATGTATAGAGATTATTGAGCGTAAAGAGTCGATTATTAGGCTTAATATTATAAAGTTTGTGCTTTTTGTCTTAATAAACGAAAAGAATTCCACAAACATCTCGAGTCTTTACAAATAGAAATACTTATTAATCTAAATACAAAAACATGAAAAAAACATTAAAAATGCAAAAAAATATAATAATTACAGCAATGTTTGTCTTCGCATTTTTTGGAATTCAAAGTGCTTATGCCACAATTACAAGTCAATTAGATATTGGTGATCGTGGATCAGAGGTTACTGAACTTCAAACGTATCTATCTACAAATTCAGACATATATCCATCAGGTCTTGTTACTGGATATTTTGGCCAGCTTACAAAAGCCGGAGTAGAAAGATTTCAAACAGATCAAGGGATAGTATCATCCGGTACTCCAGCAACTACTGGGTATGGAAGAGTTGGTCCACAAACGATGGCAAGAATAAACAGTCTTCTAGGTTCTGTTTATACACCTCCAGTTTCTGTGGATGCATCACCACAACTTAGTATTCCAGTTGTTCAATACACAAACACCACAGCAACTTTCACGTGGGTAACAAATGAGATTACCAATGGTCATTTATATTGGAGTGCTTCACCACTACAATTTAATGAAGCAACAGGACCTCGTCAATTACCATATGTTAGCGGTACTTTAGCAACTGACGCTGGTGGTTTTCAGACTTCTCATTCAGTCACAGTTTCAAACCTTCAACCAAATACTACGTATTATTACTTAGTACGAAGTGTTGATAGTGTTGGAAACATGGGTATGATATGGCCAAGTTTTTTTAGAACAAACCAATAATCATTGGTTTGGGTCATAAAACAAAAAATCACTTCTTAAGCCTGGGTGATTTTTTGTTTTTTTAAAAAAAACAATAACTCGACACACCACTTTTATGGATATGTCGGGTTATTGCTTGAAAACTGAGCGTGTTGCAAAAAAACTAAGTGGTCCGAGTCCTATTTTTACAACTATCTGGGCCCATATTTTTCCCATACCCAAGTCGACGTGTATGAGATACATCAATCCACCACCAAGTACGATGTAAGATAATGTGACGATGAATGCAAGGATGAGTTGCACTAAAGTATTACTAGGCTTATCGTTCTTAAAGCTCCAAAATTTATATACACAAAAGTTTACAAAAAAAGATGGAATTACACCGACCATTGATGATGTGACTACCCCAACATGAAATAATTTTGTAAGCAATAACAACACCCCAAGGTGTACCAATAGTCCTGGTACTCCACCCACTAGAAAATTAAAAACGTCCTTCTTAAGCTCTTGTGAGTTCAATTACATACCTCATTTGTTTGTTCTGTACATAGACTACCACAGAGTATCTATTTTTTAAACAAAACACACACAAAGTGATTTTTTTGTATTCTGATATAATTACTGGGATGAGTCTCGTTAGAGATAACGGGCATGTATAGGTATTATCAATTCATTGGTCGAATTTATACATAATTTAATCTAGGTAGGATATAGACTAATCCGGTCCGCGTCCTATCTCTAACGGGATGAATAGAAGAATTTTTATATCTATATTAATTATAATTTTTATTTTCTCTCTTACTAGTGTTATGGGGAAGTTGAGGAATAAGGGGGGTTTATTGGTAGATAATAATTTTGACAGCGGTTTGTTGCCGGGTGCCGAAAATATTAAAAAAACTGCAATTCTTGTTCTAGACAACACAAGAGTTTATCTCGATATAGCCAACACCGAAGGTGCTAGGATTAAAGGTCTTTCTGATAGAGGAGAGCTATCTTATTATCAAGGTATGATTTTTGTTTTTCCGGTTGATGGAATTTATGGTTTTTGGATGAAAGATATGAAATTTCCATTAGATATCATATGGATTGATAAAGATTATAGAATTGTTCATATAGAAAATAATATTTCACCAGATACTTATCCTAATAGCTACATTCCAGAGCGAAAATCAAGATATGTCATTGAGCTTCATTCAGGATTTGCCAAAGCACACAATTTCGTTGTTGGACAATCTCTGTTTATAGAAAATCTTAACTAAAATACACCAAAAACAAAGGCGATTCTGGGTCAGTGTTTTACACCCACGACTTTTTGTTTCTTTGTGTTAATTTAATTTCTTATCCACAAGATTTTTGGTTTTTTGACAGTTAAAATGAATATCCAAGTTTGGACATTTATTAGTTAATTTTTATAAAAAAATGCCAAAAACAGCTCAAAAGTCGCCTAAAAACACAAAAAAAGGTAAAAAAAAGATTGAAAATAGCTTTGTTAAGAGAATACTAAAACGTGATGGTTCTATAGTTCCTTTTGATCTTAGTAAAGTTACAAACGCTACATATAAAGCGATGAATGCGGCAGAAGAGGGCTCAATAGAAGAGGCGGAGCTTGTGGCTAATAGGGTGCTTTCAGACTTGGTACGTATAAGTAAAAGATTTAAAAACTTCGTTCCTTCAGTTGAGGGTATACAGGACGCTGTAGAGAAGGAGCTTATTCTTGGTAATTATGTTAAAGCGGCAAAAGCATTTATTTTGTATAGAAACGAAAGAGCAAAGGTCCGTGGAAACGAATTAAGGGTAAAACCAGAGGTTGTTCAGAAGATAGAAGAGGCAAGTAAGTATTTCAAGACCCCTTATCAGGAATTTATATTCTATCAATTTTATTCAAGATGGAGGGATGATTTGGGTAGGAGAGAGACATGGATTGAGTCTATAGATAGGTTTATGGACTTTATGAAAGAGAATCTTGGTAATAAGTTTTCTGCAAAAGAATATGATGAGGTTAGGGAGGGAATATTAAAACAAGAAGTTTGCCCATCAATGAGACTTTTGTGGTCTGCTGGAAAGGCTTGTAGGGCAACAAATGTGTGTGCATACAACTGCGCCTATATTGCACCAACAAGATGGAAAGATCTTGCAGATATAATGTATGTGTCTATGTGTGGTGCTGGATGTGGTTATTCGGTTGAGCCAGAGAATGTAGAGCAATTTCCACAAATACAAAAGCAAACCGGAGAGAAAGCTCCAACTATTGTAGTAGAGGATAGCAAGGAGGGCTGGTGTGATGCTTTTGTTGGTGCTTGTGAGGCATGGTCTTCTGGTAAGGATGTTGAAATTGATTATTCAAAAATCAGACCCGCCGGAGATAGACTTCTAACTATGGGAGGAAGGGCGTCTGGACCAGCACCGCTTCAGGAGTTGATGAAATTTACAAAAAAGAAGATGCTTACAAAGCAAGGGCGTCGTCTTTCAACACTTGATATGCACGATATAATTTGTCAAATTGGCCTTATTGTGGTTGCCGGTGGGGTAAGAAGAAGTGCATTAATATCACTTTCTGCTCTTGATGATGTAGATTTGAGAGATGCAAAGAAGGGTGCCTTTTGGCAAACAAATGGACAACGTAGTATGGCCAATAACTCTGCTGTATATGAGGCAAAACCGACCGCTACAGAGTTTTTGGAGGAGTGGTCGGCACTGGTAAGCTCTGGGTCTGGGGAGCGCGGAATATACAACAGGGGAGGTTTGGAGAAACAGTTACCAGCTCGCCGGTGGGAGAATCTAAAGTATGAAAAACAACCAGGCATGAATCCTTGTGGTGAGATTTATCTAAAATCTAGACAGTTTTGTAATCTTACAAGTATTGTGATTCGTCCCGAAGACACAGAAAAAAGCTTAAAAAGGAAAATGCGACTTGCTACAATGCTGGGTACATATCAGGCTTCTCTTACAGATTTTAAATATATTTCAAAAGACTGGAAAAAGAATTGTGATGAAGAAGCTTTGTTGGGGGTTTCTTTAACTGGTTATTTTGACAACAAGATTGTTAGAGATGATAAAGTCTTGGAGTCGTTAAGAAACGAAGCTCTTATAGTAAACCGTAAGTATGCCAAAAAAATAGGAATTAATGTATCAACCGCTGTAACTTGTGTAAAACCACATGGAAATTCAGGGCAATTACTTGGTGTTGGGTCTGGTATGCATCCATGGTATGCTCCGTACTTTATTAGAAGGGTTAGGATCAGTGTTAACGACCCTCTTCTAAAACTAGCACGTGAACAAGGTGTGCCAATTCATCCAGAGGTTGGTTACTCTACTTCGAATGCGACCACAATGGTACTTGAATTCCCAATAAAAGCACCAAAGGGGGCTGTTTTTAAAGATCAAGTATCAGCAATTGATTTCTTAAATGAGTGGAAAAGACTAAAAGTGCACTTTACAGAACATAATCCTTCTGCAACTGTTTATGTTGGGCCAGATGAGTGGCTTGCTGTTGCAAATTTTGTTTATGAAAACTGGGATATTGTTGGTGGTTTGTCATTTTTACCAAGGAATGAGCATGTTTATCAACTAGCGCCTTATGAGGAGATAACAAAAGAAGAATTTGAAAGAAGGAGCGCAGAGCTTAGTAAGCTAGATTTTTCTAAGCTTGTTATATATGAGCTTGATGATCAAACAATAGGGGCAAAAGAGCTTGCTTGTGTTGGTGGAGCATGTGAAATTTAGATTAATCTATAAAGTCAAAAAAGTCGAAAGTCTATAAAGTTTAAAAACAATGAAAAAACTCGCAATTAAGCGAGTTTTTTCATATAAATTGTCTCCGCAGTATGCGGGACAAGGTTTTGGTACCTATAAGCCGGATTCTGTATCTGTCGCACCTCGCTAAGCTCGGATGAATTTAAAATTTCTAATTTAAAATTTCCATTCAATTTCGAATGTTTTAATTTTAAATTAATTCATTTAAAATTCATTCAAAATTCAAAACTTTAAATTTAGAATTATCGTATCGAACGCAGTGAGGTACGACAGACGACAATCATTTATCTAGGCATGTTGTTACCAACATGCTCAAGCGACTCTCCACCAGTGCGCTGCACTGGGGCGCGGTCTTGCACACAAGTGAGGATTTTGCCGTTTCACTAGAACATTTTGTAAACAAAATGTTCGTGCGAACAAAATGTTAAAAACATTTTGTTTTAGCACCCATGTTGCCATGGAACTATTCCACTAGGGAATCCCTCTTCTTTCGATTTGGGCGTCTCTGCTCGCACCTCTAACCAATGCAACGCATTGGAAGCACGAAGCACGAATATCTAAATATGAAACCTGTCCGAATCCAGCCCGACAGAGTCCCCGCCAGAATGAATCTTTCGGGCTGGATTCTGGCGGGGGACATTCGTCCGGGCGGGCAATATTTAAGTCCCTAAACAAAAATCCTTCGAGATTTTTGTCGGGCGAACCACACGGGATTATTTTAATATAAAATAATCCCGTGTGGTTTTAGCCTAATATTTAAAATATTAAAACTTAAAAAGTTTCGAATTTAGAATTTCGGATTTCGAATTTCCAGTGCGCTGCACTGGTCGATGGGTATTACCTCCTAAAACAATCCTTAAACAGATTGTTCGGACCCGATTTTCACAAAGTGAAAATGTAGGGCACCACCATGCTGTCCGTCGCACCTCGCTAAGCTCGGCACTTTAGTTCAAAGTCGAATGTCTATAAAGTCGAAAGTTTGTGACTTTTGACATTATGGGCTTTATAGACTTTTGACTTAGTACCGAACGCAGTGAGGTACGACGGGCGTGTGTCCGGACTTTCCTCAACGTCACTGCTTCGCATTGGCGCGCTGATCTTGCGGACTAAACGCGGACTAACGCGGAAAACTGATATTCGATTTCTGCGTAGGTCTGCGTCTATATCTGCGTTAGTCCGCGCGTCAGCGCGAAGCGATGACATCGCGATTGTCCGATACCAAAACCACAAATATTTTACCACATTTTATTCTTTTGTCTATGAAAACGTGAAAAAACAATAGATATACACGTTTGATGTATGAGTTTAATTTATCTATAATATAAGCATTAAAAGTGGGATGAATCTCCCGAGGTTATTAATTAATTAATATGGAAAATATAAATACCACGAGCGTTTCAACAAGCTCTCGTTCTGTGCTTAGCACAATTTCCACATGGGTAATACTCTTTGTGGTGGCTTTTTTGCCGTTCTTTTTTATTCCTTCGAAAGTTTTCTCATTTACCTTTACAAAGGTAATGTTGCTTGCAATCGCGTCAGTGGTGCCTCTTTTGCTCTGGCTTATTTCTAGACTAAAAGAAGGTAAGTTAGAAATTCCGAAAGGATATTTATTTTTTTCTGCAATAGCTGTGCCAATTTCATATCTTCTAGCGTCATTGTTTTCTGGCGTAACAAAGATATCCATAATCGGCCAGGGCTATGAAATTGATACGTTTGTGGGTATATTAATGCTCTTTTTATTATTTTTCTTAGTTCCTGTTTTCTTTAGAGAGAACACAAAGCTAATAAAAATATATTTCGCATTGTTCGCTTCATTTGTAATAGTTTCTCTATTTCAATTACTAAGACTTATTTTTGGACCCGGGTTTCTCTCTTTTGGAGGATTGCTTTCAGACTCAACATCAAATCTGGTTGGTAAGTGGAACGACCTTGGTGTATTTTTTGGATTGTTTTCTCTTTTATTCCTTTCAACTTTAGAGCTTTTAAAGCCAAAGGGAATGATAAGAATATTCTTATACATTGGTCTTGTTTTATCGTTAGTATTTACAGCAGTTATAAACTTCACAGCAATTTGGGTGATGCTTGGTATATCGGGAATGTTTTTCTTCGTCTATAAGGTTTTATTTAGAAACATGGGCGATACGGCAGAAAATTCTTCTGAATGGTCAATTAAAAAATTTTTATCAGTACCATCTTCCATTGTATTTGTTTTGGCAATAGTTTTTGTCCTATTTAGCGGAACAATTGGTACATTTGTTAACACTAAATTAAACATATCTCAAGTAGAGGTTCGTCCATCTTGGGGTGCTACATTCGATATTGGTAGTAGCGCAATAAAGAGTGATCTATTATTTGGTGCAGGGCCAAACAGGTTTGGGATAGAGTGGCTACAAAATAAACCAGCAGGAATTAATAGTACAGTTTTCTGGAATACAAACTTTAACTCTGGTATTGGGTTTATTCCATCAACACTAACAACCACTGGAATCGTAGGATTTTTGTCATGGCTAGCATTTCTTGGGTTGCTTTTGTTTTATGGAATTAGGGGTATTTTGTCATCTGGTACAGAAGATTTGGTAAGTAGGTATATTTCTTTATCTTCTTTCCTTTCCGCACTCTTCCTGTGGGTTTTTGCTGTTATATATTTACCAAACGTTACGATATTAGTTTTAGCTTTTCTGTTTTCTGGTGTGTTTGTGGCGTCACAAATCATCTCTGGCAAAATTAAGACAATTCGTGTTAGTTTTATACAAAACCCCAAAATGGGATTTGTATCTGTATTCTTGATTGTTGTGGCAATTATAGGAACGACTACACTTGGTTATGTTTATACAAAGAAATATATTTCATTTATAAACTTCCAAAAAGCGCTTTTTGCCTTTAATACAAACAATGATGCTGATTTGGCGGAGAAGAAATTACAAAATGCTATAAGGTGGAATGAAAGCGATCTTTACTATAGATCAATGGCGCGACTTAATGTGGCTAGATTGAATGAGATTCTATCAAACACAGAGCTTCCTCAAGACGAGGCTCGTGCACAGTTTCAAAGTGTTTTAGCAGATGCAATAACAAACGCAACCGCTGCAACAAGTTACGATAATAGAAATTATGAAAACTGGTCAACCCTAGGAGACATATATGGTTCACTAGTTTCTCTAAAGGTTGACGGCGCGTATGACAGTGCGATTTCTGCGTATTCAAAAGCTATTGAACTTAATCCACATAGTCCGCTTCTTTATCTAACTCTTGCTAGGGTAGAGGCAGCACATGAGGATAATGAGGCGGCTCGTGGGTATGTTATAAAAGCATTAGAAGAGAAGAGTAATTATACAGAGGCAGTATTCTTTTTGTCACAAATAGAAATAGCTGAAGGCAACATAGAAGCTGCAATCAAATCCACACAAGCAGCCGCAACTATTGCACCAAATGACCCTACTGTATTTTTCCAGCTTGGTTTGTTGCACTATAACGAGAAAAAATATGCAGAAGCTATTCCTTCATTCGAAAGAGCTGTTGAACTTTCTCCTAATTACTCGAATGCAAAATATTTCCTTGGTTTGAGTTATTATTATGAAAATAAAGTTACAGAATCGATAAAGCAATTTGAGGAAGTTGCTGCTCTAAACCCAGACAACACAGAAGTTAAACTTATTCTAGATAATCTAAAAGCAGGTAAGGATCCATTTGATGGTGCTAAACCACCAATAGATGAAAGTCCTGAATCAAGGGATACTTTACCTATTTCTGAGACAGTAAAAACACCAACTGAATAATATTTTCTTGGCATGATTGCTCGAAAAATATTTTCATTTATCAACAAAGAGACTGGCGGCTTGCATAAGGCCGCCTATGTCTTGGCGTTGTTCACGCTCATTTCTCAGATTCTTGGTTTGGTTAGAGATAGACTTTTGGCACACTCTTTTGGGGCAGGAGAGACTCTTGATCTGTATTATGCCGCCTTTAGATTACCAGACTTGATTTTGATTATTGCCGGTTCAATTGTATCGATATCAGTTATTGTTCCAATTCTGATTCAGCAAATGAATATTGGTTATGAAAAATCCAAAAAGTTTATTGATTCTATATTTACTTTTTTCCTCATATCTATAGTAGCTGTTTGTATTATAGCCTTTTTTGTAAGTCCGTATATATTGAAAATACTTTTCCCGGGGTTTGTTGGTTTAGAGTCTTTCTCTGACCTTGTCTTACTCACCAGAGTGTTTTTATTGTCTCCGCTTTTGCTAGGCATATCCAGTCTGTTTGCTGGTATTGTGCAGGCGTATAAAAGGTTTTTTGTGTATGCAATGGCCCCTATTCTTTATAATGTTGGAATAATCATGGGAATTACTCTATTGTATCCGATGTTGGGTATTTTAGGTCTCGGGGTTGGGGTTGTATTCGGTGCATTTTTGCATATGTTCATACAGTCCTTTGCTGTTTCTGAAAAGAAAATGCTGCCCAAAATAACAACATCTATTGATTGGAAATCTGTTAAAAATGTTATATTACCATCTATTCCACGATCTTTTACCTTGTCTATAACAAGTATTGTAATTTTGTTTTTGCTCGGCTTTGCTTCTTTACTTAGAGAAGGAACAATAACAATATTTAACTTAGCATTTAACCTTCAATCAGTTCCCCTCGGGATAATAGGTGTGAGCTATTCTCTTGCCGCTTTTCCAATGCTTTCTGAATTATTTGTTAAAGGTGAAAAAAATGAGTTTATCGAAAAGATTGAGGCGGCGGCAAGACATATAGTATTTTGGTCTTTGCCAGTTTTAACTCTTTTTATTGTATTACGTGCTCAAATAGTAAGGACAATACTAGGGAGCGGTGAATTTACTTGGTCTGCCACAAGACTCACTGCTGCAACCGTCGCAATATTTTCTATTTCTGTTTTTGCACAGTCACTAATACTTTTATTTGTAAGAGGATATTATGCAACAGGTGATACAAAGAAACCTTTGATTTTTGCTGTAATATCTGGTTCTACAACGGTAGTTTTGGCCATGATGCTTTTAGCATTTGATACCACTGTACAGCCGTTACTATTTTTTATAGAGTCGCTCTTAAAGGTAGAAGGTATTTATGGTAGTAATATGTTGTTTTTGCCACTATCTTTTTCTATAGGAACAATATTAAATATGATACTTATATCAAGATATTTCTTTAAGGATTTTGGCAAATTTTCTTATGGTTTTTGGGTTTCTGCAAGGCAATCATTGTATACATCTATCATAGTCGGTTTTGCTACATATAAAGCATTGGGCATTTTTGACGATCTATTTGATATAAGGACAGTGATTGGTATATTTTCACAAGGTCTTTTTGCCGGTCTCTTTGGTATTGTTTTTGGGGTTTTGTTATTAATCTTATTAAGGAATACTGAAGTTATAGAAGTGATAGGCGCATTTAGGAAAAAATATACAAAACCAGCAATATTTTTACCAGAACAGTCCGAGCTCTAATTTTCTTTGTGTGATATTTTAATTCTGGTATGATTCTGTAATGCTTAATAGAATAAAATTTTATGAACAACATCAGAAACTTTAGCATTATTGCCCATATTGACCACCCCGGTAGTAGAACCTCGACAAGCTCGGTTCACTACGGGGCGAGACTCATTACAATATAGATTGAGATTATTTTATGAACAACATAAGAAACTTTAGCATTATTGCACATATTGACCATGGTAAATCTACTCTAGCAGATAGAATGCTCGAGGTTACTGGCACCATAGAAAAAAGAAAAATGAAAGCACAGGTTCTTGATAAGATGGAACTTGAACGAGAGAGGGGAATTACAATAAAAATGGCGCCCGTTACAATGGATTATCAGAAAGATGGTATCAAATATAAACTTAATCTTATTGACACGCCAGGCCATATAGATTTTTCTTATGAAGTGTCGCGTGCGCTCAAGGCTGTGGAGGGTGCGATATTGCTTGTTGATGCAACACAAGGGGTTCAAGCCCAAACATTCACAACGCTTGATATGGCAAAAAAAATTGGTTTAAAGATAATACCAGTTCTGTCAAAGATAGATTCTCCTATAGCTAGGGTTGATGATGTTATAGAGGAAATAATAGAAGTTACGGGTTGTGAGAAAAATGATGTCATTTGTACGTCTGGTAAAACAGGAGAAGGAGTTACTCTTTTGATAGATTCTATTATAGATAAGGTTCCGCCACCAAAACAAAAACCAGAAGAAGATCTAAGGGCGCTTGTTTTTGATTTTGAATATTCAAATCACCGCGGTGTTGTGGTTTATACAAGGATAGTAGAGGGTGAGGTTAAAAAAGGCTCAAGCCTTTCATTTAAAATTGCTGGCAAATCATTCGTTGCAAGTGAAGTGGGTATTTTTAGGCCAGAGGAGACCCCCACTGATTTATTATCAAATGGCCAGATTGGATATATTGTTACTGGTATAAAAGAGCCTGGTATTGCAAGGGTGGGTGATACTATTGTTTTGAGTAATAAAAATACAGATGCTCTTCCAGGATATCAGGACCCTAAACCAGTTATATGGGCTAGTGTTTTCCCAGAGAGCCAGGATGATTTTACGGTATTAAGACAGTCATTGGAGAGACTAAAGCTTTCTGATGGTTCACTTTCATTTGAGGAGGAGTCTAGTGGTGTGCTTGGTCGTGGTTTTAGGTGTGGTTTTCTTGGCATGTTGCATCTAGAGATAATTACAGAAAGATTAAGAAGGGAATTTAATATTGATTTAGTTGTTACTACCCCAAGTATTACGTATGAGGTAACTGACAAAAAAAACAATACAAAACTTGTTTATTCACCAGCACTTTTTCCACCATATGGTGAAATATCTAGTATAAGAGAGCGCTGGACTTCTATAAGGCTTATTACTCCAGCAGAGTATATAGATTCTCTAATACAGATACTTTATGATCATGAAGGATCTATCGTCGACACGCATCTTTTTGGTGACGGTCGTACAGAATTTACAATACTGATGCCCCTTCGTGAGCTTATGAGGAATTTTTTTGATGATATAAAGCGTGTTTCTTCAGGGTATGCTTCACTATCCTATGAAATAAATGATGAGTGGTCTTTGGCTGATGTGGTTTTGCTTGAGGTATTGGTTGCGGAGGATGTAATACCTGCTTTTTCTAGAGTTGTGTCTCGTAGAAGAGCTGAAGAAGAAGCAAAGAAAATTGTTGAAAAATTATTTACACTTCTACCAAAACAATTAACAAAAACAAAAATACAAGCAATGGCACAAGGCAGAATAATGTCATCAAAGACTATATCTGCTATGAAAAAAGATGTTACTGATTATCTATACGGTGGTGATATTACAAGAAAGATGAAGCTTAGGGAGAAACAAAAGAAGGGTAAGAAGAAAATGCAAGAATTTGCCAAGGCAAATATTCCACAGGAAGTCTTTATGAAGGTTATGAGAGATTCAAACTAGAGGAAAATAGGTGTATATAGAAGAATCATACTTAATATTATGATAGCAACTATTACTTTCCACACCATTTCTAGGGATTTTCTTGTTTTCTTGTTAAACATATTTTTAAGATTTTAATGCGATATAATATATTATATCATGTCTTTTGATAAGGGTGGAAAAACATACGAAAAATTTTTATACTCAAAGACATCTTTGGTTGTTTTGATTATAATGATATTTTTTTCTGGTAAGGCGGTTCTTAATCTTTATGAAAAAGAACAAAGCACAAGTGAAACATTAGAGGTTGTAACTAATGAGTTTAATAAAATACAGGATAGAAAAGAATTTCTTGAATCTAAACTTAAATCACTTGCTACACCAAAAGGGATAGAGATGGAGATACGCGATATGTTTAATGTTGCTAAAGAAGGTGAGAGAGTTATGGTTGTTGTTGAAAAAACTTCTAATGATGAGGACATTAATGTAAACGAAAAAAAAGGTATTTGGCAGAAGATAAAAAATATATTTACGCGGGATTAGTTTAGTGGTATGACGTGACCTTCTTCCAAAAAATAAGGAGCTATGCGACAATATTTTTTGAGAATCCCGTACGTTTTTGCGAGTGTAGTTTAGTGGTATGACGCAAGCTTCCCAAGCTTGAAACCCGAGTCCGATTCTCGGTACTCGCACAAAATAGCAAAAATGTTCTGGGACCAAGGTTGAGACACGAGTTCGATTCTCGTATCCCGCACATCATATACACAAAACTCATGCGGAAGCATGGGTTTTGTTGTGGATGACTGCGGTACGAGAATCGAACCGAGGCGATGCGAAGCCTGTGCGAAGCACGGTATCGCCGAGCGCGGGTCGGGTAGCTCAGATATTTTAGGAGCGAAGTGAACTAAAATATCGAGCGAAGCTGACCGATTCTCGGTACTCGCACAAGATAGCAAAAATGTTCTGGGACCAAGCAATAATCACGAAGTTCCCTTTCTGTCGACAGGCAGGGATTTCCGTATCCCGCACTAAATGAAACTTTATCTAATTATGTTTTGTAGATATTTTTCTACAGCAACAGGATCTCCATAATATAATTTTAGCAACCAGCCTCTTGCCTCATCAAGTTTTCCTTCTTGTATACTTACTAGAGCTAAGTTTTCATAAGCACCAGGGTAGGGGAATTCTCCATCCAATGCCCCCAAAAACAATTCGCGAGCTTTTTTATTGTCTCCTTCTTTCCAGTATACAAGACCAAGATTATTTATACCCTTAGTATATCCGTCATAAATTGACCTCGCCCTTATGAGAGTCTCTTTGGCTTTTGGTATATTACCTTCAATGTAATATATTGATCCAAGATTTGATACTGATAATACACTGTTTGGAGAACACTCTGCAGCTGATTCAAATAAAGTTCTCTCGCTTTTCCAGACTTTACCTCGTGAATAGCTTATAGCGCTATACCATATTGAACAAACTGTGATTAGTATTAATACAAGATACAAAAAGTGAGATCTTTTGAGCTTTCTTGTGACTCGGAAGATTATATATCCAAATAAAATAGACAAACCAACAGATGGAAAATATGCCAACCTTTCTCCCATGATTGTGCCAGTTCCAAACACTATGTTTGATGTTGGTAGAAATCCAAAAAAGAAAAAAGATGATGCGATGGATATAATGGGTTTTTTGCGTATGTAGATAATAGTAAGTATTGCGGATGATATGACTATTATTGCACCAAGTATTGTTCCGATATTAAAAAAATTATGCAGTATAGGTATTTGGTTATATGAATAGTCAGAACATAGATTAGTTGGGATAAAACTTTTTTGGAAGTATTTTGTTAATATGCTTAGCGCAGTTGTTATTCTGTTTCCAGCAGAAGTAAATTTTAATGGGTTTTCTACAATTGAAGTTTCTACTCCCAGAAAATGCTGTGGTCCCAAAACAATAAGTCTAAGTACGAAATATGTTGCTAGCCCCAAACCCGTCCATAGACCAGCTGGCAAATATTTTTTTAAAGTCTCTTTTGACCAAAAGTTTTTTTCTACACTGTAGACCATTAATATTGCTATTGGAGCTATTGCTATTGCAACTTCTTTGGATCCCATCGCAAGGAGTATCCAGAAAAACATTGGCCAATAACGGAAAATTTTTATCTGTTTTGATATATGATATTTTTTTAATAAAGACAATAATACTAATAAAGAAAATAAAAGTGCAAATATTTCGGCTCTTCCTATTATGTTTCCTACAACCTCGCTGTGTATTGGCATTATTAAGAAGATAATACTTGTGATACCAGCTAAATTTTTGTTTTTTGATAATTTTTTAATTAACAAATACAATAAGAATCCCGTCAATGCATATAAAAGCAGATTAATAATATGAAAACTTATTGGTGATATGCCAAAAACTATAGCATTTAATGCATAGCTAATTAGTGTTGTCGGTCTATATAAACCAGCTGATTCTGTCCAATACGGGTATAGTGCTACTTCGTCTAGTGATTGAATGTTTGAGAGCATTTCTTGATGTTCAATAATTCCACGATCATCAAAAACAAAATCACCCGTGATTGTTGTGCCGTAGAGAATAAGCACAACTATTATGCAAATACCAAAGAATATTAAATTGCTCCAGTCTTTTGGTTTTTTAGGAGTTTTAATTTGTTCTGTTTGTGGAGGTTGTTGGTTCATGGTTGGGTTTGGGGTATTTTTATAAGGAATTGGCCACAAGTCACTAAGTATTTTGGTTCATTTCATTCCCAAAATACTAAGTGCTCGCGACCCCGCCTCAGCGCTTCATCCTCCACAGGAGGCGCGCTTCCGGCTTTCGATTCCTGCCGAGGATAGCACTTGATATACAAAAAGAACCGATATAAAATCTGTTCTTTTTGTATATTGTGTCTCTATTGTACTCGGTTAGAACCTACTTTGCCAAGGATGCCGACTGACTTTCCGCCAGAGGCGGACAGGCGCACGCTCCGCGTGCGTGGTGACTTTAAACTTCATCGTACGCTCCGCTCGCGTGGTGATGCGAACCAAACAAACGCCGCCCCGCGCCTCCCGCTGGTCGGCGCGTCCGCCCTCGCCCCGTTTCCGCTCTCCATGCTTTTTCTTTTTCGCGGGGGGGGGATTTTTTTAAAATTGAATGGGCGGAAACGGGGCTCGGTCGGGCTTCCAAGTAAAGGGTCTCCAGACAGGCCAAAATACCTTATAAAATAAGGGCTTTTGGCCAATACTAAAAAAGTACTTGACAAATAAAACGGACTATGCTATACTGGTAGCAGATAGGATGATGTAAATTCTGGGGTGAAATGCAACTCTGGTTGCTAATCACTTCAATATACCATACTCTCTCGACACTTCATTTGCGCTCCTGTACTGGAGCGATTTTTTGTATTTATTATTCATAATTTCAATCTT
>Ga0210050_1000854_pt1 | contig 36483 bp, 30 predicted proteins | sample CryGey132114_all_FD_185463 | JGI IMG/M metagenome (GOLD analysis project Ga0210050, IMG submission 185463) | Groundwater microbial communities from aquifer - Crystal Geyser CG22_combo_CG10-13_8/21/14_all (SPAdes) (version 2) | ecosystem: Environmental > Aquatic > Deep subsurface > Groundwater ... | reverse complement strand
GCGGGTCATACGTCAATGTGAGGTAATTACCGAAGCGGTCCTCCATCCGTATAAGGTTGCCGTTGACATCAAAGAAGGCTTTATCACCGTGCTTCTTGGTAAGCGTAAAAGTGCCGTTGGTTTCTTCAACCAGTGAGTCGTAAAAACCGGGAGGGCTTTGTCCGTTTGCTACGTTTTCCTTGCGGTTAGTGCCCGTCAGAAGCGTGAGTGAGCCGTCCGCCATTTTGCGGACTTTGAGGTTGTAGTTTATGTCCCAACCAAAACCAAATTGTGAATGGTAAGCAGAATTGGAGCGGTACACTCTTTTTAACTCAAGATTAATCCCGCGTCCGGGAAGTGTGAGATCGGTATTGCGGTAAACAAACTCCCCTCGGTCCAAATAAATCGGATCAGCGGGAACACTTATCTTAGGATTCTTGGCGGTGCAACTTTCCGCATCACCACGGCATGCTGTTTGACCGGTAAAGTTGCGCTCGGGCGCTTCCGCCACTTCCCCGCCGTCAAATAAGTGATTCCCGGCCCAAGCAGGGACGGGAAACGACGTGCACGTCATCGCCGCGGCGAGCAAGAGGCATAACGCCGGTTTAAAAAGACGGTTCATTTGCGTCATTGAGCACCTTAAATTTGACGGTTTGCGTTCCTACGTGATCGTCGTAGGTCAGGACATTGACCGTTAAGAGATGATGGCCGGGATTTAAATTGGAGACATCCGCATAATACGTTGACGGCGTCAGCGCTTGTTCTTCTTCGTATAAAAATTGCGTGTCTAAGTAAACCATCACCTCGTATGGATTAGCACCCAGTCTCGCGGCATCTTTTTCGTCAATCATCACGCGAACGGGTACGTGGCCCTTAAAAACCGGAACGCCGTCCGCATCACGGCCGTGCTGAACCGGAAAATCGAGAGAAAAGCGCGGTTCGTGGCAATCAATGCGGGGATGCCTGTAGTGCATGTGCTGGCCCGGAAGATTCGGATGAAATATCGAATCGGGTTTTTGATATTTGATTTCGATTCCCTTCATGATAATTGAATTATCGGCCAGCGAATAAGCATTCATATTTAAATTATTGCCCTTATGTGCCAAGAGGTCTATTTCACCTGAGTTATCCAGACCGTCCCAGATAAGCTCATGGCGCCCTGCTTCCTGCGGCTGCCAATCATAAAGCGTGTTCAAAAACACGCCTTGCTTTAAACCCGCTCTTAAGCGTACGCGCGCAGCATGTGACAAAACGTAATTGATTTTTCCCGTCTCCTCATCCAGCGTCAGCTCAAAATTCGCTAACGGCCTGCCGGCTGTTTCGGCTGACGGATCAAAATGCGCATAACGCCCGTCTTCGGTGCGGGCATTTATATTAAATAACACGACATCGGTCGTCACAGCCTTGTTCTCGGCATCCATGCCATCCCACTCAAAAACCTGTCCGCCCTGAGTCTTTTTGCCCAGTTGTTTGGTGTAAAGTACATTTTCATTTTCATCTTTAAATGTGATATTAACAAAAGCATCGTCCGAAAGATAATAATTAATCGATGTTTTTTCGTTTTTGGAAAAATCGATGGTTTTCGGTATCACGCTGACCCTGCTCACTTGTAATGGCGGTTTCGCGTAACATACTGTTCCGTTTATCAGTAATGCTAAGACAATAAAATATCTTCTATAAATCATGAGTGAAATTTCCAATACACAATAAACAAATCACAAACAAAATCCAATTTGCCATTCCAAACTACGCACTAACTGTTAACTGTCTACTATTTGGTCATTGCGCCTTGGAATTTGTTGTCTTACCCCCCCATCCCGACTTTCTCTCCCTCTAAAGATGAAGAGGTGGGTGGCAACGGCTTAAAACTCGGTTCTTGAGACGGCAGATTTGATTCGCTCAATACCCTTTGCGCACCGCCGTCGGCATTCATGAGCCAGATTTGCGTTACGCCATTACGGTCTGAGGCAAATGCGATCTGAGACCCGTCCGGCGACCACGCGGGCGACAAATCGGCGCCCTCCCATTGCGTGAGCCGCCACACTTTTCCCGTTTCGATTTCCATGATGTGTATGTCAAAATTGCCGCTTTGGTCTGACGTATAAAGTATTTTTTTGCCGTCGGGAGAGAAAGTGGGGTGCATTTCCAGAAAAAGATTGTTTGTTAAACGCGTTTCCATTTTTTCCATTAGATCCAAAACATACATTTCGTGGGTTTGCGCCCCTTGCCCCGATATATAAACGATTTTGCCGCCATCAGATGAAAGCGAGGGCGAATATGCCAGACCCGGCTTACGGTTTAGGACATTTCTTTCCTTACCCTCCAAGTCAGATATGACAAGATCACTTTTATCCGGCAGAAAACTATCAAAACGAACATAAAGAACATGACGGTTGTCTCGATAAAAAATAGGATCAGTTCCCCACGTATGGCTGTCTAAAATCTTCCGTTCTTTCTTCGTTTCCAAACTAAAAATATAAACTTCACGATTACCGGACCGGTAAATGATCTCGCTTGCGTCCGGCGACCATTTGGGTGTTCGTTTGTCAAATGCTGAATGCGTTAACTGCCGGGAAGGTTGTCCTTCCTGTTGCACCCAAATCTGCCAAAAACCATCCGACAGCTGCGTGTAAGCGATTGTATCGGCGCGTAAAGTCGGTGCATAAGTCACCAGGCACAAGAGCACAAGCATTATTTTAAAAAGAGTCAAGGGGCAAGGGACAAGATCGATGGTTTGATTTTTTGGTTTGAGATCCAAGGTGAGCTTGTGTGCTTGCGTACTTGTGACTTGTGCTCTGGTGTTCTGGTGCATTTGCGACTTTGTGACTTTAAACTCACTCATGATTGATACACGCTCACATTACCGATGACGGCTTTTTCGCTGCCAGTTACTTGGTCTACTGCATTAATTGTGAAGCGGTAATGACCTTCGATGGCGGCATACTCGCCTAAATCATTCTTGCCGTCCCAAAGCACTTCATAATTGCCTTGCGATTGCGGTTCATTGTCCACCAATGTTCTGAAATGTGAGCCGTTTGGATCTTCAATGGTTACGGTGATATCCGCTTGGTTGTCTAAAGTATATTGAAAATGTGTAACTTCGCCGTTAAGCGGTAAAATCAAATAAGCATTTGCCTGATAAACGGAAGCGGGATGTTCAAAAGTATCCTTTAAAATAATGGTTTGTTCGTGCAAATCGGGGTCGATGGGAATTTCAATATTTAATTTATAGAAACCGGTATGAAAACTACCGTCATACTTGCGCCCATCCCAACGCACAGCACTCGTCTCATCTTTCGGTTTCGGTTCATCCATTTGAATCGTTCGTATTCCTTGCAAATTGCCGTCTAAAATATTAATGAAGTGGCGGATGTGATAAGTCGGATGATATGTGAAAATCACTTTTTCACTTTTATAAGGATCAAAATTTTCGCCGATAAACTCAACCATGCCGGGAGAGTAATTCCAGGTGTCCTGGCGCGGATCAATAAACAGGTCATGCCTGCCTTCGGTAGTTTCGGCCTCAATTTCAAAATAATATGCTTCATAAGGCAGTAAACTACCTTGATCGTCCCTACCGTCCCACACTTCCTGATGAACGCCCGCCAGGCGCGGCTCTTGATCAAGCAGGGTTCTGATTAATACGCCGCCATCTCGGTCTTCAATCAGCCGAATCGTCACATCGGCGTCCAAACTGATGGTGTAGTTAATATTGCCTGTTTCGCCGCGTTTGTGATCAAAAAAGACCGGCGCTCTGGATATGTCGGTAATATTAATGTTGTCTAAGACAACCGGCACCAGAATAATAACGCGATTGCCCGCTTTGTCGGCCGTATTTAAGCGAATCGCGTAATTGCCGTTTGAAAAAGTATGCAGATCAGGCCAAGTGCCCAGTAAATCATTGACGACGTTAGCATTGCCAGTTGCGAATACGTCAAACTGATTGGGGAAACCATCGCGGCTGTGTTCGAGCACGTAATCCTTGAAGTTAAGATCGTTTGCCGTTCCGATCACGCCATACGAAAGACCAAAGATAGATTGATTGTTGACGGGATCCGTAATCACGGTTTCCGGATAAACCGTATCAACCGTAACAGCAGTAGCACCCGGTTGTGTGGGCGGAGAAACGTTTGTTGAAGATTCGGTGACAGTGAACTCATAAGTATATTCGCCGTCCGGCACTAAGTTACCGGCATCATTCTTCCCGTCCCAGAGAAATGAAAAGAAGACAAAGCCGTCGCGGTCAATCGATCTCACGGTAGCATGCGCATCGTCTTTAATTTCAAGCAGCCAATCCGCCAAGTGCGTGCTCTGTGCCTCGATTAAACTGGCATCCTGAATTTGGTCATTGTTGGGTGAAATAAAACTTTCCGAATTGCTAATGTTGAAAAGGTTAAAAATACGCACCGGTACTTCATCTACCGCTACCCGTTGGGCGGTATCCGTCACAGTCAGCCGAAGCGTGATAAAAGACGCGGCTAAATCAGCCAAATCCCAATTAAAAATCAATCCCTCCTCGATCGGATTTTGGCCAGAAGCCAAGGTATTAAAACCAATACCGGTGTTCGTATTGTAATATTCAAGCGTGAAGTCCTGGAAATCGGCCCCCGACGCCGTGCCGGTAATATCATACGCGGTAAAACCAGCCAGGAAATCATCGGCAACCGGTAACGTAATTTTAGCGACCGGGATATTTTGGTTTAAGGTCAATTGACCAATCGCGGATGCAATGGGCTCGCCGTTTGAAATGCGCGTGCCGCTAACTCGAAATTTATAGTCATCGTCCGGTAACGTTTCATTATTTTGATCATCTCCTTCCCAATCCTGTTGAATCATCGCACCTGAACCGGTGATGGTTTTCAGCACTTGTGAAAAATCCGAAGATAAAATTTCAATCGTCCAATTAATGCCATCGGTTGGGCTAAGTTGAAACGTCGCCGTATTATCGGCCGGTTTAAATTCACGCGGCGATATATGAGCCGATTGCCACTGAAAAGGCGCTGTGCGCGGCGTGCCGAGCCAAGGATCATAATGGACATTCCCTTGGATCGGAATACCAGAACCGCCGCCGGATCCGGAAGGTCCCGTTTCGTGCCCCCACCAATTAAGCGGCGCTTGGACCATATTGGGACCGGTGTTATTAACCGCGTTAAATCCGTTAGCGCTAAATTGGCTTTGCTGAATAAAAAGATAACTGTTTGAACCGGTAAGCTGAATATGATCACCGGTTTGAAATTGGAAAATCGTATTTTCGACACGCGCAAAACTTTGGTTCACCCGAAGGCCGGGGTTGCCGGCATATTCAATAATGGTATGGCGAAACGCGGTCTCCGGCTGAGCGCCCGTTTCAAGCCGGATGCCCTGCCAATCGCCCGGCGCAGGTATGGGATTGCTCGAAGAAAAAGTGATGGGATCGGTCGATGTTCCGTAAGCTAATAAGGCACCCTTGGCATTGGCGTTAAATCCTCCTACTTTCAATTGTAGATTTAACCCCGGCTTAAATTGCAAAGTGACACCAGGGGTAACCGTGAGAATCGCGCGGCTGTTATCTTTGTAAATGCTAAGATCGCCGTTCAGCACATAGGGATAACCAAAGTTAAATAACGTCGTGTCATAATCAATCAGCGATTCGGCTGTATTCATTAATTCAATACATTCGCAAATGGGGTTTGTAATGCCAAAGAATGTATTATTTGCCGTCATATAACGTAATTGATTAATCGAATAAATATTGGCCGCACGGCTTCCGTTATTCAAGAACTGATTGCCGTCAAAAGCGGGTGTTGTGGCAAGCGCATCAACCCACAATCCCGTTAACACGTTGTTCTGAATAAAACTATTTAAAATGGAAGGTGCGCCATGCGCAATATGCAGTCCTTGCCCGTCATTTTCTTCCACAACATTATTATTAAATGTTCCATTTCCTCTGAGCACAATTCCCCTGCCTAATGCATAACGAAAGATAGAATTGGTAATCGAGAAATTCACGGGTTGGTACATTTCAAAGTTAGGATCTTGGCCATATTCGATCACGACATGGTCAAGTGTCAAATTCGTTGTCGTACCGGAAAAACGCACCCCTTGCCAGTCGCCTTTTTGCGGCTGTGCGGCATTAGAAGTAAATATGATGGGATCTTGTGCGGTGCCTTGCGCAATGAAGTGAGACGCGTAGGTAGTGCCGACCCCCAAGCGAAGGTTTTGCTGAGGATTAAATCGAATTTCAACACCAGGATGAATCGTGAAGGTAATAGGATTTGGGAATTCGCCAACATCAATACTCCCATTGGCAATATAAGGCACCCCTTGATTATTAAGTGTCATGCTAATTTTGACTTCCGTTAATGATGTATTCGTCCATTCAATGGCATCCGGTACATTGCCGGTGTAAGTATTGCCCGTTCCGAAATTGCGGGTTTCAAGCATAGAGGGAGCTGATACGGCAACGGCTTCATTGTTAAGAAAAGAAGTATTTTGGATACCCGGAGCACCGCCTAATATCTTTAAGCCGGCATTACTGTTATGTTGAATCACGCAATTATTCACTGTTCCAATCCCTCTAATCGACATACCATTGCCTAATGATTCTTTAACAGCGGTATTGGTAACAGTAAAAGACAAGCTGTTACTATTGGCATTAATCAAAAGCCCGGGATCTTTTCCGTACTCAATCTTCACATGATCAAGAATAGAATCAGGTTGTGTTCCACCACTTAAACGCACTCCCTGCCAGTCTCCCCGTTGTTTATTTGTAGCATTCGATGTGAAAATAATGGGGTTTTGTTCCGTACCTTGAGCCAGCAGGAGCGCATAATAAGATCCGCCTACTTCAAACTTAAGATTTAAGCCGGGATTAAATCGAATTTCAACACCAGGATGAATCGTGAAGGTAATAGGATTTGGGAATTCGCCAACATCAATACTCCCATTGGCAATATAAGGCACCCCTTGATTATTAAGTGTCATGCTAATTTTGACTTCCGTTAATGATGTATTCGTCCATTCAATGGCATCCGGTACATTGCCGGTGTAAGTATTGCCCGTTCCGAAATTGCGGGTTTGGTTGATAGAAAATGCCTGCACTGCGATTCCAGATGAGTTTGTAATGGATGAATTTCTGACTATTATTGTTGCGGGGTAGTCAATGCGAAGTCCGGGGTTTCCGGCATAATTAATTGTGACATAGTCAAGGGTCGTTTGAGGATTTGTCCCTCCTTGAAATCTTAATCCATTCCAATCTCCTGATTCAGGCGCAGATGCATCTGACGTAAATGAAACAGGAGTTTGTGCTGTTCCTTGTGCCATCAAGCTACCTGAGGCAACTTGTAATTCAATACCTAAATCCGGTTGAACTTTAATTTCTACCCCCGGCTCTATCGTCAAAGTTGCACCTGATTGAACTGTTATGGTGCCTTGCATGAGATAAGGGCTTAGCGCAAATGACCAGAGCGCGTTTTGAGTAATAGAGCCACCGACAGCATAATAAGGGATTGGATTTCCACCCTCACTATCAAGGAATGGAACAAAATCGAAATACGCCAAGGAAGCATCGTCATGATGGTCAATGATGGAGGTGCTGATAGAGGCAGGATCGGTTGTTCCCCACCAGTTATTTTCAAAATTGAGAATCGCATTCGGATCCGACATGGCGTTGTCAAAATAAACACTATAAACAAAATTGCCATGGATGCTTGAATCATGCACTATTGCTGCCGGATCAGCACCACCTTCACGGCCAATCCGGATACCGGCATTGTTCAGCGTGAATTCCGAATTTGTAATGGTCGGCGACGCGCCCTGTGATATAAAGAAACCGTGGACGTTATTCGAAGCAATCACTTCATTCACAGCCGGAGAACTGTTTCTGAAATGGATACCATGCCCCGCAAATTGGATATCACAATAAGAGATTTCGGAAGCTGACGATTCAGAACCTTCGAGAAGAATTCTGGACCAATCATTCATGTTCGGATTACCTGCGTTAGAAGTGAAGGTGATACGGTTACCCGGCATGCCTTGGGCATTTAGAATACCATCTATTTCAAGTCTGTAATATCCGTCAAACTTTACAACAACACCTGGTTCGATGGTGAGGGTGACACCTGAGACCACGCGGACATCCCCTTGAATAATGTAGGGATCCAAATTTGCATACCAAGTGGTGTTTTCCGTAATATCACCTCCGGGCCAAATGGTGTCGGCCAGCGCCGAAGGCGCTGCCATGGTCAGAAGTGACAAGGCGCAAGTCACAAGAATTATTTTGAAAAGGGTTAAGGGGCCAGGGTCAAGATTGGTGAATTGAATTTTTGGTTTAAGATTCAAGACTAGCTTGCGCGCTTGTGTCCTTGCAGCTTGCGTCTTGTACACCTGTGCGCCTGTGACTGGTGGCTGGTACACTTGTGCCTTGTGCTCTGGTGCACTTCCGCCACACAGCGTCGGGCGGATCCGTCCTCTGGCGGATATGTCTGGAAAGTTTTTTTGATCTGGCATCAGTACTATATCACCTTCTGCCGGGCTTTTGGAATTATGGGAAGTTTACCTCACGATAATTGCCCGGGCAACTTAAAATCACCAAATAAGGTGTTTTAAGCACACTGACAAGTGCACAGGCACGCCAAAAAGTTAAATGAAGAACATTAGCCACCATTAAAAGAAACTTGCTCTGAACGATCTCTGACTTTTTTAACTGTAAAATACTTGTGGTTTGCAACCAATCCAACAACATTGTTAATTTCGATGTTGTCGAGGATCACGGAAATTTTGTACAATCCGGGAGTTAATAATTGTATCTTTTCACCATCTTGAAGTTCAATTTCACCGCTATCTTCTGTTATCAATCTAGTATCTAACGCACTGTAGCCCTGCAAAATATTGAAAGGCGATCCCGTGCCAACCGTTCCACCCACGGTAGCCGTATCTAAGGGTTGCACGATGCTGCCGCCATAAAAATTCGAATCTATGCGAACGGTGATATATCGTAACGAATGCGTTTCTCCATTCAGTTTCACTTTAAAATTAGTTCCCAATGCGGGGTTACCCTGATTGATGCGCCTGACGTTGTAGGTGAGCACTAAATCGTTATACCACATCTCGATCGTGTCTGCGGTGGGATTGACTAGGTGATGCCCCACCCAAATCGGTTCGTTTGTTCTGGTTTCGTAGGTATCTTGATCGGTCCACACCACTACTTCTGCAAACAACGCATGACTACCTACTAATAGAAGCGCTGCTACGATCATCATGCATATTAGATTTCTTCTTTTCATTTTCATCCCCCTCATTTCACCGTCTGTAGTAAAATGCTACATTTCTTCAACCGATGCAACATCAATGCATGGTGAACGCCGAATATCCACCACTTGTACCTTCATTTCTTCATAATCGGGATGACCATGAATAATAAATGCTTTCTTACCCTGCTGGTCAAATGCCACACCTCTGGGCTGTCCATGACCATGCCACACGTCGGAAAGCAGATCGTATTCCTTCAGAAGTCCGCGTGGTTTTAATTTAAAGCGGTACATCTTATTCGTATAAAAATTATTGGTGATTGCCAACAGTTCTTTTCCTACCCGGTCGATGCTGACACCAACAGGTTGATCGACTGTTTCAAAGTCTACCAAGCGGTAAAGTGTTGTCGTATCAACAACTTTGATAGCTGGGGTAAAGTCCGTCGTTGCGACATAAAGCTCATCATGGGTCGGGGAAATAGCAAAATCTTCCATTGAACTTCCTATGGAATATTGACCAGAATGAACCGTTCTCCCGAGAAATACTGGGGTATCCGTCGTGACATCAAACTTATCGATTCGTGCCGGAGATATGTCTCGTTGGCCAACAAAAAGAGACACACCAGTCGGATCTGTCCTCAAGAGACCAAAATTAACTGGCTCCGATAAATTCTCTCCTACGCCAAAGGTGTCGACAATATCGGTTAAATTACTACGCAAGTGATAAATATGATCTGGGGCTGAGTAACGGGTTACGAAATAGACGTCTTCTCTGAAATCAAACGTAAGCGACTCAACAAGCAAATCATTAATTGAGAAACTCTCCGCATCAAGAGTTTCGAGATTCACTCGCATAATGTCACCATCGGTAGCTATGATGGCATACCGATGATTTTTGCTAATGGACATGTCTGAGAGAGGCGTTGTCATGGGAATGGTTTTAATAATCTTTTCCGTACGTGAATCTATGATGACGAAACGTGAATTGCCAGAATCAAGCAAGTAAATACGGTCACGCACCCCATCAGCTTGAATCATTTGCAAGTCTGTACTTTTTGTATCATAAATCCATCGATTTTCCGCAAAAGCAAGGTTGGCTGTGATAAAAAATGTAAAGAATGTGAACATGGTAAGGCGATTGAACTTTAACATGCGAACTCCCCTCTGACGGTTTGACGAAACACTTCAGGAAGTCTAACTCTACCCAGGCTAAAAATCAACGCCTCCTCCTTAAAAAAGGGGCGTTATCTACTGTGAATAGATGATTGATCTATTGTGGGTAGATAAAAGGCAGGGATTAGGTGACAGGGGTCGGGGGTCGGGGTCTGAGATTTTAGATGCCCGACTAAAAATTTCGGGCATGACACGGGTTTAGTTAGACGTTCTAAGTGCAGAGATCTATGATCCGAGATTCCCAGCCAATACATCTGGGAATGACACAACACATCATTGACTAATCGCACAATCCCTGTTCCTTGACCTTGACCCCTGTTCCCTGATTTCACTCTCCATAATGCGTGCGGGCACGCTCGATATAAACGATTTTCTTTTCTTCATCAATGCTATAAACAATCCTATCTTGAAACGTTAAACGATAGGCGTAACTACCCTCAAGATCGCCCAATAATCTTTTTCCCTGATAAGGATCTATGGCAATCACTTCAGTCAGAATATCAAATAATTTTTGTTTCAATTTGGGGGTCAGTTTGTGAATATCTTTTTCAGCGCGGCGGGTAATCCTGATTTCAAACGTCCTACGTGTCATTTATCAAAAATATCCCGCAAAGATTTGGTGCGTCCGGCTTTGATATCAGCTTTGGCTTCACGAATACTTTTGATCATGCCCGGCGTTGATAATAGTTCGAGTGTTTCAAGAAGACTTTCATAATCTTCTCTTGAAATCAAAACGGCATCACCCGATTTGGACATAATTTTAATAGGCATATGGCCTTTCACCGATTTTCTAAGTATTTCGAAAAGCCTCTGACGCGCTTCACTCGCACTTAAGGTTGTCATGGGGGATCTCCTTAAAAGTACAACTTATTGTACGTACATTATATTGTACAAGTATAACATATCTCCAGTGATGGGGTCAAGGTTCAGAGATCTAAATCCTTGGGGTCAGTACCGAATGGCGCTTCCTTAAGGCTTTTTGGTGTCATCCTGGGTCCTTCGATGTCATGCTGAGCGAAGCGCCGCCTTTGGCGGAATCAATCCCCGCTTGATCATGGCTGGTATAGGGTGATGGGTCGGGGAGTTTCCCCGACCCATCAAATAACTTCAATGAACTTCAGGTGCTGGTCCCGGTGATCTTAACGTCTTTGACGGCAAGGGAGACGGTGGCGATGCCGTCGCGCTCTTTTAAGGAGGGTGAATAAACGATGTCGTAGGTCTCATTTTCACCGGGAGCGGCTTCTCCGCCGGCTTGTTTTTGCGTCCACGCAGCCTGAAAGGTTTGCGCGCCGTCTGTCACCCACCAACTTAGTGTGTTTCCCTTTGACTGAAGGGTCCCTTTTTTGGAACACACCCCGCGTGTCAGGAGCACAGGCTTGGGATTCCCGGGCCCGAAAGGCGCAAATAATGCCAGTTCACGTAAAAAAGAGGGCGTCAGATCTCTAAAGGTGATTTCAAGGTCCACCGTAATGGATTTGACAAAAGATTTAGGATCAAACCCAAGCGCATAGTCGTTCATTTTTTGACGAAAAGATTCGCATTTGTCTTTGACAATACTAAAACCGGCCGCGAGTTCATGCCCGCCGAATTCTTCCAGTTCACCTTGGCAGGCTTCAAGCGCTTTAAATAAATGAAATCCCTTGATGGACCTGGCTGAGGCTTTTCCCTTACCGTTTACGAGAGCAATTACAAAACTCGGGCGGCCGTAACGCTCCGCCAAACGCTGAGCGACAATCCCAATCACGCCGGGATGCCAGCCTTCCTGCCAAAGGACGATCACGCGGTCACGTGTAAAATTAATTTCGCGTTCGACTTTTTGAACCGCTTGGCGGAGCATTTCCCTATCTTCACGCTGACGAACCTTATTTTCTTCATCCAATACGCGCGCAAGGCTCGCCGCTTCTTTTTCATGGCTTGTGACCAGTAAGCGTAAAGCCGTCTCAGGCGAACTCATGCGGCCGCAGGCATTGATGCGCGGGCCGTACACAAACCCTAAATGCGTGGTGGTGGCTTTTGGGCTTCTGATTTTCCCCACTTCGGCGAGTTTGGCAAGCCCCACATTTTGCCGGCTCGTGAGCACATCCAGTCCGTATTTCACAATAATCCTGTTCTCCCCCGCAAGCGGCGCCACATCACAAACAGACGAGAGTGCGGCCAAATCTAAAAGACGGTGCGCAAAAGGACCGAGAAGTGCTTGGGCGAGTTTAAAAGCTAATCCGCAAGCCGAAAGCTCCTTAAAAGGATACGGGCAGTCTGCCTGCAAAGGATTGATGATAACGTTGGCATCGGGAAGCACGGCATGGACTTGATGGTGATCCAAAATAATAACGTCCATCCCCAGCTCACGTGCAAGCGTCACTTGCTCGATAGCCGCAATGCCGCAGTCCACCGTGATCATGAGTTTCGCATTTTTTTCCTTGGCTTCGCGTATACCGCGCTTGCTGACGCCATATCCATCTATTGCGCGGTCGGGCAGGAAACAATAAAACTCGGCACCTAGTTTCTGAAGCATACGCGAAAGAAGCGCCGCTCCCGTAATGCCGTCCACATCGTAATCACCGTGCACCATGATGAGTTCTTTTTTCTCGGACGCGCGTAAAATGCGGCTGACAGCTTCACGCATGCCTTTCATCAGATAAGGATCGTGCAGCTGATCAAGCTGAGGAAAAAGATAACGGTCTATGGCCTGATCGTCTTCGATGCCGCGAAGGGAGAGCAATTGTTTCGTCAGCGGTGACAGTAAAACCGTTGTCGTGGGGTCAGGTCCGGGACCTGACCCCAGGCGATGTGATTTAATTTCCCAAATGGTTTGCATGGTTATTAGCGTATAGTGTAGAACGTGTAGCGTTTAGGTGTAGGACTGTGTCATTGCGAGGAACCGTAGGTGACGAAGCAATCCCAGATCAAGATTGCTTCGTCCGGCTATGCCGTCCTCGCAATGACTCAGTAAAAACTTTTTCCTGTACGCTATTTATGACTCTTTCGAAGTCTCTAAAATAAGCGGTGCTGCCACAAAAATGGTGGAGTAAACGCTCAAAACAAATCCAATAATCAAGATAAACGAAAAATCATTCAAGGCCGGGCCGCCAAAAAGAAAAAGTGAAATGGCAACCAAAACGGTCGTCAAGGTTGTCAGAATACTGCGGTTAAGCGTTTGGTTGATACTGGTATTTAATACCTCGCTTAACTTTTTCTTGCGCATGAGTTTCAGATTTTCGCGCATGCGGTCATAAACGATAATCGTGTCATTGATGGAATAACCGATGATGGTTAAAAGCGCCGCAAGAATCGTGAGTGAAAATTCCCGGCCGCTTAAGATGAAAATACCAAAGCTGATCGCGAGGTCGTGCAGCACCATCAGCATGGCGCACATGCCGAATCGAAAATTGTAACGGTACCACACATAGACCATCATGAGCACCAGCGCCAAAATCACGGATTTAATCCCTTTTCGGAAAAGTTCTTTTCCGGCCGCAGGCCCGACGGTGTCCGAGCGCCTGATTTCATATTTTCCTGTGCCGACCGCTTGGTCTAGCGCCTGCCGAATGGCCTGGGTGGATTCGCCCTTGCTGCGGATGACAATGTTTTGATCGGCAGCGCCGCCGTAACTTTGGATTTGTACATTCCGCACACCTGCTCGTTCCAAAGTGCTTCTAATGGCGCCCATCTCGGGCGGTTGAGTTAAATGCACTTCCTGCAGCGTGCCGCCCGTAAAGTCAATTCCTAAACTGCCGTGGCCGTGTGTGAAAAACATGGTAATCCCAACGGCAAATAAAACCATCGAAATGGTGTAACCGATTTTACGTTTCGCCATCCAATCTACTTGGCAGTTTTTGATCAATTCCATCATTCTCAATTTCAAATCTTTTTTCGAACGCGTCAGAAAATCAAACATCAAACGTGTGATGAAGAGCGCCGCAAACAAACTGGCAATCAAACCAAAAATCAAGGTAATGGCAAAACCGCGAATCGGCCCCGTGCCGAACCAAAGCAGAATGGCCGCCGCTAAAATGGTCGTGAGGTTTGAATCGAAAATAGCAGAGAAGGCTTTATGGTAGCCTGCCGAAATGATCGAGCGGATGGCTTTGCCCAATTCTTTTTCCTCACGCATGCGCTCATTAATCAGCACGTTAGCATCGACTGCCATGCCCATGGTTAAAATGATACCGGCAATACCGGGCAAGGTGAGCGATGCGCCCGAGAAAGCTAAAAATCCGGCTAAGATGACGAGGTTTAGCAAAACTGCAATCCCGGCGATGACACCGGAGATACCGTAGTAAATAGCCATAAACACCAGCACCAAAACTGCGCCGCCGATGGAAGCACGAATGCCTTGTGTGATGGAATCGCGCCCGAGCGTTGGTCCCACTGTGTGTTGTTCAATCACTTTCACCGGGGCCGGTAATGCACCGGCACGAAGCACCAACGCTAAGTCGCTGGCTTGCGCAGGTGTAAAATTGCCCGTGATCTGGCCTTGACCGCTCGGAATGCGGTCGCGGATGACGGGCGCTGAGTGCACGATGCCGTCTAAAACGATGGCCAAACGGTTACCAATGTTTTTAAAAGTGACATCATCAAAAACTTTGGCGCCTTCTTTATCTAATTCAAATTGCACGATGGCCTGCCCGTACTGATCAAAACCAACGGCAGCATTCGTGAGGTGATCTCCCGTCAGCACAGGTTCGGCTTTTAAGACAACCGTGTCACTCACCTCAGCGGCGCTGCCCTGAATTTTTTTGACTTCGTAGCCGGCCGGAATTTGCGGGGAGTCTGCCTTTAAAGCGTCGGCGGTTATTTTAGGATCGCTTTCAACTATTTTAAATTCAAGGTGAGCGGTTTTAGAAACAATGTCGCGTGCCCGGTCTTCATCCGTCACGCCCGGAAGCTGCACCACCACGTGATCGGTGCCCTGTTTAATGATGGTAGGTTCCCGCACGCCAAACTCGTCAATGCGGTTTCGAATGACTTGAATCGCCCGGTCAACGGCGCCTTCGCGCTGTTCTTGAGGTATCTTATCGGTTTCGACTTGCAGCAAAAGATGAATACCGCCTTTTAAATCGAGTCCCAGATGAATTTTCTGGGCCGGCGGATAAACCGCATAAATGGATGAGGCTAAAACCGCGATGACTAATAAGACTTTCCATTTAAAATTTCGTTCCATGTTCTTTCCTCACTCTTGGGGTCAGGTCCGGGACCTGACCCCAGGTATGTTATTATTTCCTTATTTCACTGATTTGAGTGCGCAACACTTCCAGTTTTGTGTCACCATCCCCTGTTTTAATAACGACGTAATTATCCTGCAAAGTATGAATGGTTCCTAAAATGCCGCCGGCCGTAATCACGCGGTCACCTTTCTTAAGCGCTTTGACCATTTTTTCGTGCTCTTTTTGCTTTTTCTGCTGCGGCCGAATGAGCAGGAAATAAAAGATCACGAACATTAAAACTAAAGGTAAAAATGCTGCAATTGGATTGCCTTCTACTGGTCCCATCAATTTCTCCTTTGAATCCTGGGGTCAGGTCCCGGACCTGACCCCACGTTTTAGTTACTAGCGTAAATCATCTTCATAGTGAGATTCAAACTCTTTTTTGAGAGCCGCAAACGTCCCCGTTTGAATGGCTTCGCGCATCCGGCGCATCAGGTTCAGAAAAAAATGCACGTTATGAAGCGAAAGCAGCCTGGCCCCAAGAATTTCTTCGCAATTGATCAAATGACGAATGTAGCTGCGCGAGAAATGCCGGCAGGCATAGCAGCCGCAAGTTTCATCGATCGGCTTTTGATCAAAAGTATATTTGGCATTTCGAATGACGAGCCGCCCGGTCGAGGTAAATGCCGAACCGTTTCGTCCGTAGCGGGTGGGGTTAACGCAATCAAAAAAATCAAACCCGGCTTCAACGCCCATGAAAAGATCCTTCGGCGTCCCGACACCCATTAGGTAACGCACTTGATGCTCCGGGAGCCGGTTACCCATTTCACGCACCACTTCTTCAATTTGCTCGTGCGGTTCACCCACACTCACACCGCCCACGGCGTAACCGTCAAAACCGATTTCCACGGTGCGCTCCAAAGACTCCTGCCTGAGATCCAAAAACCTGCCGCCTTGAATAATGCCGAAAAGCAGGGACGGGGTAACCCCGTCCCTGCTCATGTTTTGATGAGCCTGCTTGGAGCGCCTTGCCCATTCAACGGTCAAATCGAGTGAATTCTTGAGATATGCTTTGTCACTCTCTGCAGGCGGACATTCGTCAAAGACCATGGCAATGTCCGATTGAAGGACAGATTGGATATGCATCACAATCTCGGGGCTTAAGAATATTTTCCGCCCGTCAAAATGCGAATTAAATTCGACGCCTTCCCGTGTGAGTTTGCGCATCTTGGTCAGGCTGAATACTTGATACCCGCCCGAATCGGTCAAGATTGGCTTGTCCCAGCCAATAAACCGGTGAAGTGAACCGGCACGCTCGATCACCTCAAGGCCGGGACGCACATATAAATGGTAGGTGTTGCACAAAATGGCTTGTGTCCCGGCTTCTATTAATTCGCGCGGGCTGATGCTCTTGACCGAGCCTTGGGTGCCGACCGGCAGAAAGCCGGGCGTCTCAAAGCTGCCGCGGGCGGTCCGGACACGTCCCAGCCGCGCATGCGACTCGGTATCGTTTTGAATTTTTTCAAAGCAGGCAGAGACCGTTGACATCATGGACCAACCTGCTTTCGTGCCGATTGAACCACCCTGAAAGGAAACCGTCTGAACAGCTCACCGTCTAAGAGCACTTCGATCGCATACTTGCCGGCTGCTTCAAATTTGACGTTTTGACAGCGCGAAATCACAAAATGACTGGCGTTAAAATCTTTGAGCGTAAACGTGATGATGGGGCTTGAGACCACTTGATGGTTATCTTCGTTCACAATGCGCGATTGTTCGCGGAACTTGCCTTCGCCGGCCGACCACTGGTTAATGATGTGGAACACAGGATAGAGCATCGGAAATTTAGCCGCGCCAATCACATTAAAGACGCCGACAAAAATAAACTTACCGTTTTTTTCCTGCCGGACATCGTCACATAAAATACAACAGCGTAGTTCGGGCCGCATCATCTAGGTTTCAGGTGTCTGGGATCGGGGATCAGGCAGATTAGTATTATTTTCCACGCCCATTTGGTAAGAGTCTATACCTATATAATTGAGCCGTCGGGGAGTTTCCCCGACCTCTCATATAATTTAAGATGGCTTTTTGTAGATATTTATTATCAATTTCAAATTCTATCATCTGTTCCCTGATCCCTGACACCTATTCCCTGTCTTAATAAATGAACATCGCATCGCCATAAGAGTAAAACCGATATTTCTTATCGATGGCTTCCCTGTAAGCTTCCCATAATCGGTCCCGGCCGCAAAAAGCGCTGACGAGCAAAAGAAGCGTGGTACGAGGTAAATGAAAGTTGGTTATTATAGCATCAACTATTTTGAATTCATAGGGCGGATAAATAAAGAGATCGGTTTTCCGAGACGCGGCGTTCACCTCGTAAGGAAGAACCTTTTTAACGCTTGATTCAAGCGCCCGCGCGGCCGTCGTGCCGCACGCAATCACGCGTCTGCCGTCCGCTTTGGCCATGTTAATTTTTTCGGCTGTTTCATCCGGAATGTCGAAATATTCGGCATGCATTTTGTGTTCAGATAAATTATCAACGGCGACCGGCTGAAAAGTGCCGTAACCGACATGAAGCGTCAGATAAGTAATTTCAACACCCTTGCGTTCCAACGCCCGAAGTAACTCGTCCGTAAAATGAAGCCCTGCTGTGGGACTCGCGACCGAGCCCGGCACTTGGGCATAAACAGTTTGATATAAATCGCGGTCAATCGGCAAGTCTTCCCGATCAATGTAAGGGGGAAGCGGAATGCGGCCGAGGCGCTCAATCACCTCCCGCACGTTCACAGGCGCTTCAAACTCGAGATGGCGAACACCCGAATTCTCAGGCGCTTCATCTAAAACAGTTGCTTGAAACCCGTCAAAAAGAAGGGTTTGTCCTTTTTTAACGCGCCCGGAAGGTTTCAGCAAAACTTCCCAAACATGGGTTCCAGGGGTCAGACCCTCCCGGGTCTGACCCCGCGTCTCTACTTCTTCCAAAAGCAGCACCTCCACCGCACCGCCGGATGTTTTCTTGCTAAATAAACGCGCCGGCAAAACCTTGGTGTTGTTCAGCACCAGCACATCACCCCGCTCCAAAAGCTGCGTACAATCAGAAAAAACCCGGTGCTCGATGCTGCCCGTCTCGCGATTTAACGTCAGCAGACGAGCGTTAGAACGCTCGGGAAGCGCTTCTTGGGCAATCAGTTCTTTGGGGAGATGATAGTCAAAATCGGATAATTTCATCTTATGTCTTTTAGCCCCTCGAGGCGACACTTAAGATCGATTGCTCGGGGTGGTTCGACGTGATCAAGTTTGACATGTCTATTTTATTCTTATGTCATTGCGAGGACGGCGCAGTTGCGCCGGCACTCAATAAGAATCCATGGCTGACGTCCTCCGGCGGATGGGGTTCGCAATGACTTAAAATAGATTCTGTTTGAGACATTGAATCGCTTTCTCGGGAGTATCAGCCGTCATCACGGGATGTGCTACCTTAATTTCCGGGAAATTTTTTAGGAAATCAAGAAGCTCCCGCATTTTAGCGCCTAGGATAACCGTTGGTTTCTTCAAGAAACCTTTTTGTGTCATTTCCAAAAGCGTCACACACTCGACGAGCGTTCCCGTTCCTCCGTCCAACACCACATACCCGTCGGCTTGTTGAATCAAGTATTGAAGCCGTCCGTGCCAGTGCGGAATGCGTTTTTCTTCATCAATAAAGGGATTTTTGACCGAATCCGGAAATTCATCTGTCGTCACACCAATGGTTTGTCCGCCGGCTGCCTTGGCCCCTTCCGCAGAAGCTTCCATCGCCCCTTTGTAACCGCCGTTCATCACCGAGAATCCTGCTTCGGCTAATAAGCGGCCGCAGGTGTGCGCGGTTTGCCATTCGGGTGTATTTCGTTTTATTTTGCCGCTGCCAAAGACAGCGATAATGGGTTTGGTCATATTTGTACTAGCGTATAGCGTTCAGCGTGTAGCGGGTAGGTAGAGAGCATTTAAGTTGGAATGTGTATCATTACCCTAAACGCTATACGCTCAACGCTAAATGTTATCTGCTATTATTAAAAATTTGTGCCTGGGGGAATTGTCCGCCAGAGGCGAATCTGTCCAGAAGCTGATTCGCCTGCAGACGAATCCGCCTCAGGCGGAGGAGGCTACCCCAGCGCACCCTAAATAAAACAAAATATTCCTTTATCAAAAGCGCTGGGGTTGCACCGACAACCCAATCAATATCATGCTTTTAATTGATGGTAAGTCGGTGCTAACGCTCTATACCCAAAAAAATGCGCCCGACAGCGCTCGCGCTCATGCGCGAGTGCCCTTCTGCGAACTCCATCACCATTCGGACGAGACCTTCAAGGTCTCGCCGAATCATGCTTTTGCATCGGCAAAAGTATGCGCCCGACAGGAATTGAACCTGTAACCTTTAGCTCCGGAGGCTAACGCTCTATCCAATTGAGCTACGGGCGCAAGCAACATTAAACCAACAAAATTATATCAATCAGCAGCTTGCGGCCGCCCCACATCCGCAGGATTGGGGCGGGCGCGTTGCGCCCAAATCCGGTTGCACCTTTTCGAACTGAAAAGGTGCGTCACCGCATTCGGCGATCGGCCTCATGTCCCGTGACGAGCTACGGGCGCAAGCAACATTAAACCAACAAAATTATATCAATCAGCAGCTTGCGGCCGCCCCACATCCGCAGGATTGGGGCGGGCGCTTATTTTGTCAATTACCCCACAATTTCTTAAAAAAACTAACGGTTTTTTCATCAGAACTGCCGCCGGCAGATTCGGAACCGTAAAGTCTTTGAACCGTATTACCCGGGTAATAAAAACTGAGGATTTGAAAGGCATCATAACCGGATTCGGCCAGTGATTTGGCTCCCCATTGGCACATGCCTACACCGTGCCCCCAGCCCTTTCCGTGCACATGAAAAAAAGCACCTTCTACCGCCCCGATGGCTCTCGTGCTGCGCATTTGATCGGCGCCGACAAACAAGCGGAAATCGTTTGCGTTAAGTTCAAGCCATCCTTTTTGATGTTCAATGGTAATCAATCGTGCTCTTCCCGAATGATCATAATGAGAGAAAAACAAATATTTAATCGGACTCATGGTGTAACCATGGCTTTTAATTTTCTTTTCGATATCGCTAAAAGCAATTCGCGCATCCCACGTCTCATATTTACCTGAAGCACTCATGGGTGAATCAACGCCTGTCAGCACCGGGTTAGGTTCAATGGCCCACACGTTCTCCGCATTTGTGGTCCGGCCTCCGCTGTTGGCGTGAAAAAAAGCAGGAAAAATCTGCCCGCCGTAGGTCATGACCAGCCCTTGTGTGGCATCGACAGCGCGGCTTGTCTCTTCTTTTTCAGCTGACATGCCGCCATAAACTTGACTCAGCACATCGCTTGAAACTGCATGCGTTTCCTTGAGACGATCCAACATCTTAAAAAGCGCATAGGTGCGGGAAGCAATGGCTTGAGCGCGCAAAACCTCTTTAGGCCAATCATAATGCACTTCCAGAGGCAAAACCCCTTTGAGATAGTCCTCTAAATTCACATCGTTAATGAGCTGGAGTTTGCCGGCATCCGTCAGAATCAAGGTAAGGTTATCCCGATAACCTTTCCCGTCCACTTCAAGCGTTTGATCATTGGTGGCGATTGTCAATTTCTTTGTTTCGTAGTAAAACTGACCGATTAGGATTCCTTTTTGATAGGGTTTGACAAGTACATTGTCTATGCGCGTCATGAAGTGCACGGTGGTGCCATCAATCACTTGACTGGATATCGGAATATTCAATTGAAATCGGTCAACCTCTTTTAAGAAAACACCCAAGCGGGGATTGTCGAGCGCACCGGCTGCGGGCAACGGTAAAGATGATTTGAGCAGAGGCTTCTCTGCCCCGATTAAATCACCGGGGTATAAAAGCAGTAGAAGAAGAAAGTAAACTGGGTACGAAGAAATTTTCATAGATGACTCGGAAGGGGCTATTTTACATGATGGCAGGAATAGGAAGAAGCAGAAAATAACTCATCCTGGGGTCAGACCCCGACCTGACCCCAGGCAGACCCCAGGCATTTAGATTTTGGCTATCAAAACACCGTGATGGGTATCTAAAACGTCTTTGGTCTGTTGAAGCCGAAGGTGATGGATGGGATAACAACACAGCGCAATACAGGGAATTTGATCGATGCGGGCATGACCCTGACGTTCATAATCGATAATTTGCTGCCACAAATGCGGCTTAAATCCGGAAGCATCCCCCGCTACCCGAACCACCGAAAATCCGAGGTCAATCATTTCTATAATCTTATTGGTATATTTTTCAATCATGGCATCCCCGTCAAAAGTTTCGCCGTCTCCGTACCAATCATGATGCAGCATCATTTCAAACTTTTGCTCTTCAATTAAGTGGTCAATCTGAGGAATATCTTTAACTAAAACGTCTCTGGCCTGATCTTGATTCATGAAGGAGGGCAGCACCCAAAAACAGTAATTACCTCTGCGTACGCCGGCTTCCCAATAAGGCGTCAGCACTTTCATGAGATCTTCGGGGGATTTATAAAACTGATAGTAGTGCCTGCCGGGGAAGATATCGTAAATGAGGTCAAAATCATCTGCTAATCTGTTCATAACCACACGGGTTCTTTTTTAAACCATAGCACGTGGCTTACTGAATAGCAAATCATAAGCTGCTATACCCTGCTGATGCGGGAGGAATAGGCTGCTGAAGAATCCGCTTGAAGATTTAACCGGCCTAAGATAGTCCCTTGGTTTTGGGATGCATTATTTGCCGTGATCGACCGATGTCAAATACTGACTGAGCGCATCCCATGTTTTTGGGCCGCAGACACCGTCAGCCGTCATGTGATGGTCTCGTTGAAAAGCTCGCAGCGCCTCGCGTGTTTGAGGACCGATTTTACCGTCAATGTTCCCGCTATAATAGCCGGCGCCTTGCAAGGCTTTCTGAATATCAACCGACTTCACTTCAAACCCTGATGGCGTGCGGTACATGGCACCGTCGGTATAACTGACCTCTTCTGCTGGAGACGTGCTTTGGATCTTTTTAGCCTGTAAAAGTATGATGTCGGCTTGGTTCTTGGTAGCCAAATCTATCGCGTAACGACTCTGCCCATCGACACGTGCCATGTCATTGGAGAGTGCAGTAACCTGCGATTGCAAAATACCGATGTCGCGGGTGTATTGCGTGCTACTGGCACATCCGGTTGCTAAAACACAGAATAAAAGAACCCACATCGACTTTTTCATATTTGACTCCATTCACACTGTGAAAAATTTTCAGAAACAATTGATGATTAAGACAGGTATTATCATACTCGCGTATGGGTGAAAGTCAACTCTTGTGCGCATGTTTTTACACAATCTTGACATGCCGCCAAAAGAGGAAATTTGGCATACGGCGGGGTTAACCGGCGCTAATGACGTGCGTACCCGGCTTAACAGCAAACAACAAAAATTCGGTGTGTGAAACCATGCGCTGCTCGGGCCGCGTTTTACCGGGGCGGGCCAAAATACCCCGCACCAGAATTTCCTGCGCTTCGATCATCACAAAACCCGCGGCTCCCAACGTACCGCTCATTTGTTCAATTTGATTGTAAGTGGGATTCAAACTCACCACATGGCCGCCTGATTTTAAACTGCCTTTGATGTTTTCAATCTCATGCCAAGGCTCCGGCACATCCAACACGATAGCATCCGCATCCTTTTCATCGAAAGGCTGAATGCCGGTCCGTTCCTTCAGGGCTACATACTGATCGACACGCGCTCTTTTTAAATTGCCTTTTGCCAACTCGAGAAAATCCCGGCGAATGTCATAACTATAAATCATGCCTTCCGGTCTAACTGCCGATGCCAAAGCCGTCGTGAGAGACCCGGAACCCACACCGACTTCAATGACCCGCGTGCCCGGCCCGATTCCAAGACGCATCATGAGAATGGCAGCGTCTTTGGGATAAATGATGCCGCTTTGCCGCTTTGTTTTCATGACCAAATCTTCGACGGTCGGCTTTAAAACGAGTGCCCGTAAATTACTGGAAGTTTGGAACCAGCTGCCGTAAGGCTGCCCAATTAATTCGTCCATGGGAAGCGGCCTGCCGCAGTGAATATTGAAACGCTTGCCCGGTTCTACCGTCACCAGATAGGTCGTTTCATCCTGAAACCATAACAAAACAGGATCGCCGACTTGAATCAGATTGCCGGCTAGGCGCGGAGCGAGACCCTCTTGGGTCTCGCTCCAAATAGATGTAAGATTTTCTGAATTCATGAACTATAATCGTAACATGATTTACGATGAATTTCAAAAGAAAGCCATTCAAGTCATTGACGAGGAAAAATCTCTCCTCGTCTCTGCCCCGACCGGTGCCGGTAAAACCGTGATTGCTGAGTATGCCATTAACCAGGCTCTCGCGCGCGGCGAAGGCGCCATTTATACGGCTCCCGTTAAAGCACTGAGCAATCAGAAATTCCGTGATTTTCGCGACCAATATGGCGACAAAATCGGTATCCTTACCGGCGATGTTTCCATTAACCCCGATGCGCCTGTTTTGATCATGACAACCGAAATCTACCGCAACACCCTCTTCTCCGCCCAAGGCGGATCCGCCTCCGGCGGAGAGAACTCCAACCGCCTGGAGAAAATCCGCTGGGTGATTTTTGACGAAGTGCATTACTTAGATGACCTAGAGCGCGGCACCGTTTGGGAAGAAGCCATTATGTTTTCACCGCCCCACTTGGAACTTTTATGTCTCAGCGCCACCGTTCCTAACGTAGAAGAAGTCGCGCGCTGGATCCGGACCGTTTTGAATCGTCCGATCGAAGTTATTGTTGAAACTCACCGGCCGGTCCCGCTGGTTAAACTGTTCCAGTGTCAGGGAAAAATATTAAACAGCACCGAAAAACTGAAAAAACAAGGTTATTTGGGACGTCAAACCTGGCCGCGCTTTGGCGGGCATCAATTCGGCGGTCATTTTTTACGTGCCATGCCGAACCGTATCGACAAATTAGTCAGCCACTTGCAAAATGAGAAAAGGCTGCCCGCCATTTATTTTACTTTCGGTAGGCGCCGAACCGAACGGCTGGCATCCGAATTGCCGCATTTTGATTTTCTGGATGAAAGTGAACGCAAACAGATCAAACAAATGTATGACGAGTTATGCGTGCAATTTGATTTGACGAAAGAAATTTCGGCACAAAACATGAAACCCCTCATCATCCGCGGTATCGCTTTTCACCATGCCGGCATGCTGCCAACCTTAAAAGAAGTGATTGAGCGCCTCTTTACCAGCCGCCTTTTAAAGCTTATTTTTACCACCGAAACATTTGCGCTGGGCATCAATATGCCGGCCCGCTCAGTCGCTTTTGACGAACTCCGTAAATTCTACGGGACCCACTTCGCCAACCTCCGGACCCGGGATTTTTATCAGATGGCCGGCCGTGCAGGCAGGCGCGGGATGGACAATGAGGGCTTTGTCTATTGCCGGATTAATCCGCATCAAATCGAATTCGGGCAGGTTTTAAAAATGATTAACGGCAAAACCGAGTCCATTAAAAGCCAATTTAACGCGACTTACGCCACTTTGCTCAACCTTTACCGTACTTACGGAGAAAAACTCTTTGAAATCTACCCTCGGTCTTTGCATCACTTTCAGAACTCGGATCAAACGCGTGAAAAAGGCCTTGATTTAATGAAGCGTAAATGTGATTTGCTGCGCGAGATGAATTATTTAAACGAAGAGGGCCTCACCACGAAAGGTGAATTTGCCTCCTGTCTGTACGGTTACGAATTGGTGCTGTCTGAAATGAATGAGCGCGGGTTTCTTGAAATGATGAATCCAACACAACTGAATATAGTGCTTTTAGCACTGATTTATGAACCCCGTAAAAATGACATTGCCCACCCCCTGCCCAAACGCATGCGTGATTTGGTCCATTGGGTTGACAATGTTCTGGGTCAGGTACATCGGCGTGAATCAAAGCACAAAATTAAGCCCTACACCAAACATCCTTATTTTCATTTATCGATGGATATGGAGAAATGGTCAAGCGGCGTTAGTTTTGACGAACTCATGCGTTCTTGCGAAACGGACGAAGGAGAATTGATCCGTTATTTTCGAATGGTCATCCAACTTTTGCGTGAGTTAAAACATGCGCCGCACACAAGCGATTACGTCAGGCAAACCACTTCAAAAGCCGTTGTTCTCATCAACCGTGACTTGGTTGATGCGGAAAAACAACTGCGTGCCTAAAATGAATCTGTCAGAAAACGGCAGGAAACTCGCATGAATTTTAGGAAATTTTGATTTCCATTTAGACTTAAATTTTACAGCCATTTTACTTAGATAAAACCTTCCCAAAACAACCCGTTTGTCAAACGAGGCTATTTTTTTTCTTATCATTACTTCTTATATTGATTTTAAAACCGCTTATTTAAATTTTTTTGTTATTTTGACCTCCTTATACTTGCAAAATCGCCAGCTTAATGGAATACTTCTTTATAAGCTTTTAAAAAGTCATTCCTATGAAGAAAAAATTGCTTGTTTTTGAAGCCATTATTTTTTTTCTGATCATCTTTCTAGCCCTCTGTCTTCCCTTCAAACTGGGGCATGCCGCGGCTTTTTTGATGTAAAAAAAGGCTGGTGTTTTTCGGTAGGAAGTTTTTAGGTCAGAATTGTTTTCAAACCGCTTAAGTTTTCCGTTTCAAAATCTGCTTTAACTTCTTTTCGTTTATCTAATTTGCCAAAACCATGACTCACCGCACACGTGAGAATGCCTGCGCGCTTTCCGGTTTCGATGTCCACACGACTGTCACCTACCATGACGGCTTTTTGCGGTTGGATGGCATAAGCAGAAAGCAAATGATAGACGGCATCCGGCGCCGGTTTCTTTGGAAAACCGGAATCGGTGCCAATCACTTTTGAGAAATATGAATCAACGCCGAGCCCCGCTAAAATGGCATCGGTAAAACGCTGGGGTTTGTTGGTCAGGACCGTTTGTTTCTTGGTTTTAAAAAATTCGAGGACTTCAAGCACGTCTGGATACAAATGGGTTTTAACCAGAAGATATTTTTCGTAGTGGCGCTTAGTAAGTTTCAGGGCTTTTGCTTTAAGCGACAAATGATTCGGACCCAACGAACGCGCGACCAAATCTTGGATACCATCTCCGATAAAACCTTCGATTTCCGCTTGCGTGCGCGGTGGCAAATCTAAATCTGCCAGCATGGCGTTGACGGCATCGGCAATATCCTCTGAAGAATCGATTAAAGTGCCGTCTAAATCGTAGATGATCAGATCAATGGGAATCATGCGTGGTTTTAGAGGAGAACAGATTGGCGTGGGGTCAGACCCGGGAGGGTCTGACCCCTTAATGATTTCTGTGCTCTGTTCTCTGTGCTCATTGGATATCTTTCAGGAAAATTTGAATGGCGCCGGCACCGACCATCGTTTGCATCGCCCTGGCAACATCGCCTGAACGTGCCTCTATTCCCTGAATAGCATCCGCCAGAAGGTAGGTTTCAAAACCTCTCCGGATAGCATCTAAAACGGTGTTTTTGACGCATTGTTCCGTCGCGACACCGCCGACAAAAACACGTTGGATGACTTTGTGATCAAGCCGGCGTTTGAGTTCGGTTCCCTCAAAAGCGGAATAAGCATCCTTTTCGACCAAAAAGGCTTTGGAAATAATTTCCACGCCAAAAGGCAGTTTCAGTTTAGGATGAAAATCGGCCCCTTTCGTATTTTGAATGCAATGCGCCGGCCACAAACCGCCCCGCTCCTTAAATGAAATATGATGCATGGGATGCCAATCGCGCGTTGCAAACACAGCGCCGCTTTTTGCCATAAAAATACCTGCATATTGATTGAGCGTTCCAATTATTTCATCCCCTTTCGGAACAGCGGCTGCGCCGCCGGGGAGAAAATCATTTTGCATATCGACAATGATGAGCGCTGCTGTTTTGTCAATTGGAAGCGCCACGGCCGGGTCTCCATCGGTAGTAGAAAATAAGAAAAGTGACTGCGGTAAAAAAGATGACGTTGGAATAACCAAAAAGCCTAAAAGCCGTGTCAGGCGACACGAGCGCTGCCGGTGTCATGAGGACAATGCACACCCAAACACCGCCCGCCCAAAGTAAACTGATGTCGTCTGAGCGTTTGCGCTTCACCAAACGAATAATCAATGGAATATTGAAAAAAGGCATGATAAAAGCTGCCGCGATCCCGATCATAGACATCATGTATTAGTCTCCAAAATGTTTAAAATCATCCTTTAAGCTGCCGACGATTATCTTGGTGCGTTCACGCGCATTTTCGGCCGCTTCTTTTGCCGCAGCTGCTACTTCGTGCACGGCCGCTTCACCTGTTTGTTTGGTAATGGTTTTAGAAATAGCCAATGCGCGGGAGGCAGCACCGCTCAAGCCTGCTAAATCCAAATGAAGCAGTGACGCAATGGCCGTACGGCCCAGGGCTTTTGTGATCAAAAGTGCCACCACCGCATTTAAATTGGTAATTTGGTAGAAGTCTTCTTCTATCCGAACGGGAAATTCTTGTACGCTTGGAACCGGTGCGCCGGATGAGTAATCTTTATAAATCACCTTCTCCACTTTGAGGGTCAAGCGGTCAATATGGATTTGTTTGGGTGATTGATTGTCATCGGTTTGACGATGCGGGCTTTCCACTTTCAACGCCTGTAAATTCAATCGGCCTGTTTGATTCTTGATAACGATTAATTCCTTCAAATGCACGCGAATGTGCGTGAAATGGGTACTGCCCTTGAAAAAACTCACAGGATCATAATCGACATATAAATCCGGAATACTCAGCATCAAGCGCTCGGGAAAATCAGCCGGGTTAAAGAGACGCAGGTTGTCCGCTTCCAGATGAGAAGAAACCAGCCCCGCATACAAACCTTCAATACTCATCTCGAGACCCGTGGCATGTTTCACGCTTGAAATCAGCAAAGTTTTGATCACTTGATGGCGGGCATAGAAAAAAACAAATAGAATAGCCAGTAAAACAATAGCGCCTGGTTTGAGCTGGACTTGAATCAGCGCTTGGGGTTTTGATTTCTTGGCCGGCGGCGGTGCCGTTTGTGTCTTTTTTCCCATCTAGGAACCGGTCCCAATGATTAGCTGTCTTTGGTGACAAACAACGTTTGTGTGGGATAAGCAAATTCGATGCCTTCTTTTTCAAAGACATCTTTCAACGCAAAATTAATTGCCTGTTGTTTATCCATGTAAACGTTGTAGTCCGGGGACAAAACATAATAAACGATTTCGTAATTGAGCGAGAAATCCCCGAAGCTCGCAAAATGAACGCGGTCCAAACGAATGCCTTCTATTTTGTTGATCACCTCTTGTACCAAAAACGGAATCTTTTTTACCTGCTCTGAGGAAGTTTGGTAAATCACCCCAATGTTAAAAAGAACACGGCGTTCATACATGCGCTTGTAATTTTTGATACGGCTGGAAGTTAAATCCGTATTCGAAAAAATCAATTGTTCACCGCCCAAGCTGCGAACGCGTGTGGTTTTGAGTCCGATATATTCCACGGTCCCCATAAAATCGCCCACGATGATAAAATCACCCACCTGAAACGGCTTATCAACAAAGATGGAAAGCGCGCTGAAAGCATCCCCTAAAATGGCCTGGGAAGCCATGGCAACAGCGATACCGCCAATACCGAGACCCGCAACCAAAGCAGAGATATTAATTCCCAGGTTATCGAGGACAAAGACAAGTCCTAAAGCCCAAATGGCCCACCGAAGTGCTGCGGTGAGATTTTTCACCACCGTTTGAGCAGCAGGATCATCGGGCCGTGCTTTTTGGTAAGACTTGGCCACGCCGTAAGCGGCGATCTGCTGCAGGAGCGTTACCGCTCTAAAGGTAATCACCACCACAAAGAGATACTTGATAATGGATTCAAGTGTTTTTTCTAAATGAAGAGGCTGTGTCGCGATATAAAGTGAGATGACAACAAAGGACGGAAAGCCGATTTTGTTAACGAGTTCGGCAATAAAGTCGTCCAAGTCGCTCACGGTCTTTTTAGCGAACCGGCGCAGGCGGACAACCGTTAGTTTTTTAACCAAAGCAAAGATGAGGATAAGACCGACGAGGGTCACCAAGGCGACTGAATAATCGCGTAAGGTGTTATTGAAAAGCTGAATATTGAGCCATTGTCTGATTTGCTCGAATGTCGGCATACAAAGCATTATAACAAAGACGGTCCCAGATGACTAGAGGGTCTCTTGCGAATCATTCATCTCCCTTAATCAAACGTGAACTGCTTCAAGAAAAGGGGGATGTTTTCTGTCGCGTTCGGAAAGTAAATAATCAATCTTTAATGGAGGCCAGGGAATAGCAAGCTTGGGATCGTTCCACAAAATTCCCCTTTCATCTGCCGGAGAATAAAAATCGGAAACCTTGTAGAAAACCTCCGTGCCATTTTCGAGGACGCAAAATCCGTGAGCAAAACCGGCCGGGATATAAAGCATTTCGCGTTTCTCAGCCGTGAGCGTCATTGTCACATGTTGGCCGAATGTTTTGGAATCTTTGCGAATATCGACTGCCACATCAAAAATACTGCCCCGGATCACCCTGATTAATTTAGCCTGAGCCTTCGGCGCTATTTGATAATGAAGGCCTCGCAAAACGCCTTTGACGGATGAACTGTGGTTATCTTGAACAAATCGATCGTTGATGCCGTGTTCGGCAAAGACTTTTTCATGATAGGACTCAAAGAAAAATCCCCTGCCATCGCCGTGAACGTTTGGTTCGATTAAAATGACATCAGGAATTTTAAGCGGTGTAAATTTCATGTGTGCATTGTATCATTCGCGTTTTGATATGTAATTCGATAAATTGCGCCAGCATGATCATCGGAAACTAACATGGAACCGTCTGCTAAGACCAAAAGATCCGCCGGTCTTCCCCATACTTGCCCACCCTGCAGCCAACCGTCTGCAAATGTTTCATAACTGACGGCTTGACTGCCCTCGAGACGCACCAAACTGATGCGATAACCTATTTTTTTACTTCGGTTCCAAGAACCATGTTCGGCGATAAAGATTTGCCCATGATAATCTTTTGGAAACATTTTCCTATCATAAAACCGCATACCTAACGCAGCAACATGCGGCCCTAACTTCATGGCCGGCGCTTCATAAGCATCGCATTTCTTTCCTGTACCAAATTCCGGATCAAGAAAAAAACCGCCGTGGCAATAAGGAAACCCAAAATGCAAATCTGATTTTGGTGCGTAATTTAATTCATCGGGCGGCAAATCGTCCCCGGCCCAATCCCGTCCATTATCTGTGAACCATAATTCCTTGGTCCCCGGATGCCAATCAAACCCGACCGAATTACGGATGCCTTTGGCAAACACTTGCAAATCCGATCCATCTGCATTCATGCGCATGATAGTCGCGAACCGTGCGTCTTCTTTTTCGCAAACATTACACGGTGCCCCTACCGGCACATACAATTTACCATCCGGTCCAAAACGGATAAATTTCCAGCCATGATGCACCTCGCTTGGAAAAGTATCGTTCACAATGACAGGCGCAGGCGGGTCATCAAGATGCTGCTCAATATCCACCAGCTTTGAAATACGGTTGACTTCCGAAATATATAAATCGCCTTCGTGAAAATCAACGCCAACCGGCATCCATAAGTTTTCTGCAATCACTTTTACTTGGTCTGCATATCCATCCTGATCATTGTCACGCACGGCATATACTTTTCCAGCGCGCATGCTGCCGACAAAAATAGTGCCCTGCTTTCCTTGGGTCATGGCACGCGCATTGGGAACTTGAGCCGAAAAAAGACTGATTTGAAATCCGGCTGGCAATTGAATGCGCTCGATTGGTAAATCAGCTTGTAAATGAGCAGGAAAAACTATCCATAAAGTAAAACCAAGAGTAAAAAGAAACTGTCGAATTCGCATTAGCGGATGTATTTCCACAAACCACGTTTGTTGGTCTTGGCTTCTTCTTCGAGCTTTTCAAACACATGGCGGTAGATAAATGGTAATTTACGGTCAACCACCGCATGTCCGTTTTGAATCATGGTTGCCCCGATATTCAGGGAATATTTGCCTTTTCCGTTATTTTCGTAATAACGCGGTATCATGGCAATGGAAAACTGAACATATTCATAACGCCTAGGCAATCCAAATGCATAAAAATAATGCCGGCCGAAAGCATCCGTCGCGTTCACCATCTTCTCCGAAGGATCTTCAACCAAAAAAATCTTGTTCTTCTTGACCAATTGCCGCAAGAACTGCCGTGATTCTTTGGCAGCACGATTATATTGTTTCTCTGACAATCCCAAATGGCTGGCCCAATATTCTTTTTGATCGAGCATTTCTAATTCAGGCACCAAAAGGCCTTTCAGCTTGATTTGCTTTCCCGATGCTAAATGAATGATATTACCCTGGGGCACTTCTTGTATGGGCTGCGCCTTGCTGGTAAAAGTCGGAATAGGGACTTGGGCGTCGGGTAAATCATTCTTGGCAAGAACCTCATGCGAAGCGAGGAAAGAGAGACTGAAAACCAGGATTAAAAAAGATGATTTAAATTTCATGAAGCATTTAGGCGGCGTTTGCCGTTCTCGCAAGTTCAGCAGCGAGCGCTTGATTGACTCGTCCGTTTTCTAAATCGCTTTTTACCATATCAATCACATTATCCGGAGCGCCCGCATCTCTAAGGGTAACGACGCATTCCGGACAACGCCACCCATTGTCCAATGCTTGAGCGGCTTTGAGCAGCGCTTTCTTGGCATTATTGGCTGACAGGCTGACAGGACCTTTGGGTTTGGGCGAACCACTGGCAGAACTTTTATAGCTGGATCCATAATAACCGCCGTAACTAACATTCAAGTCACAAATTGCAGCCGTGCAGATAATTAACCCAGTCAAAAATACAGTTCTAACCCATCCAAATTGCATCACAATCTCCTTTTTTAACCTGTATCGGCCATTCAAAAACCAAACTCGAGATCACAATCCCTGACAACATTCGCTATGATTTTACACAAAATGATCTTTATATGATAAAGAGTGTGTCACAAACAACCCGCTCCTGAAAAAGCAGAATTCAACCCCTGTCTTGCGGAAGTCTGGAAATAGCGCTACACTTTTATAAGGTGACAATATGAAAGTAAATGCACGGCGGCGGGAAGCCGGTTTTGGATTGATCGGCATTTTGGTTTTGATATTTTTGATATTGATTCTCGTTTCATTCAAAACGGATTTCTTTAATTCAACCAAACAAAAAGCGGGATACGTTCAACAACAAGCAGCCGCCAAACAGCACGTGGAAGCACGCGTGCGAGATATTAAAAAGTTAGCCCAACAACGGTACGGCTAAGTAAGAGATCAAAAGTCCTCGTAACACGGTTATCTGTCATTAGACTTATGGCAGTCCGATAAAACTGCTCTTAGAAATCCCTATACATCATCGTACCAATTAATTTCGAAGACATGCTTGCAGTGCTCGCAAATCCAGGAGGGCCGCTTTTTCATGCGGTTTTGGGAGACGTAAAGCACCAACGGAATGCCTACCAAAAAAGGAATTAAAATAAATCCCGTAATCAACATGATCCAGGAAACCATTGGTGACAATTCATTCTGCCGGGCTTTTTCTTTGCGCGTTTGTTTTTTACAACTGGGGCACTGCACCAACTCGCTGAATTCTTTATCTTTTGAATCGCCGATAATACCCAGTGCTTGAACCACTTTGGCGCGCACAATGGAATCACCGTCAGACAGCGCATAAATTAAGGCCAGTGTGGCTTTCTTATCGCCAATTTTGCCGAGCGCTTCGGCTGCTTTAGAGCGGACCAAGGCATTTCCGTCCTTGAGCAGTGCCGCCAAACTATCCACGGCTCGTGCGTCTTCTAAAGCACCCAATGCTTCCGCCACGTGCGCGCGGACAACGGATTCATTATCCTGTGAAATCTCAATCAAAGGATCAAGTGCGTGCAAATCCCGAATACGTCCCAAAGCTTGGGCGACGCTGGCGCGCACGCCGGAATCCGTATCTTTTAGTAAGTGAATCAGTGAATGCGTGGCTCGATTACTGGCAATTTTGCCTAAAACTTCGCTGGCTTTGATGCGAACGCCCGTGTCAGGATCATTCAACACTTGAATTAACGGATCAACTGCTTCCCTGCCAATGCCTTCCAAGACCTGAGCCGTCTTGACCCTGACCTCAAAACTTTCGTCACGCAGCATTTGAATCAATGGGCTGATGGCGCGCTTGTCGCCGATTTTTCCGATCACATCGATGATCTTCATCCGCACGCGAGAATCAGTGTCGCTCAGTGTGTTAATAAGGACTTCAATGGCAGCGCCGCCAATACAGCCTAATGACCAAGCTGCTTTTGCCTGCACAACAAAGTCGGGATCGTATTTAAGAATTTGAACAAGCGGTTCAACGGCCTTGCGGCTTCGAATGGATCCCAACACATCGACGACGGTAGCGCGAACGGTGGTATCAGCATCTTTTAGGGCATGAATTAAAATGTCAACTGCACTGCCGCCGATTCGGCCAAGTGCTTCAGCTGCTTTGGCACGGACCATTTCCTTTTCGTCTCTGAGCGCGTGAATGAGAGAACGCGTCGCACGGCGATCTCCTAACACACCCAGCACTTCTGCTGACTTGGCACGTACTTTTGGGTCATGGTCACTCAAACTTTCAATCAACGGATCAATCGCACGACGGTCGCCAATTTTTCCCAATGCTTCAGCGGCCTTCGCCCGCACATATTCGCTTTCTGCTTCCAAAGAATCAATTAAAGGGCGGACGGCACGCTTATCTGCGATATTACCCAATACCTCTGCTGCTTTGGCGCGTACCATTTGGTTTTCAGACCGTAAGGCATCAATGAGCGGGAATGTTGCCCTCTTATCACCAATCCGCCCCAGGATATCAGCGGCATTCGCACGAACATTGGCATCCGGATCTTTGAGTGCTCGAATGAGCGGATCAACCGCCGATTTTTCTAACCGCACCAATACCCATGAAGCTTCTTCGCGCACACCGGCATCCCGGTCTTTGAGTAATTGAATAAGCGGTTCAATGGCTTTGTGATCTCCTATTTTGCCCAGAAATTCGGCTGCTTTGACACGCACATGCGCATCCCCATCTCTTAATGCATCAATGAGCGGCTGAACTGATCCTTTGTCACCAATTCTGCCTAAAGCTTCGGCCGCTTTGGCGCGGATACGCTCGTGCCGGTCTGATAACAAACGAATCAGCGGATAAGCAGCGGCGTGCTCCTTAAGCCGGCCTAAGGCTTCGGCTGCTTGAGCACAGACATCAGGGTCACTATCTTGCAACAATTCAATTAAAAATTCACCGGCATGCTCATCGCCGATCCGTCCCAAAATTTCTGCTGCTTTTTCCCGAACAAAACGATTTTTACTTCTCAGAGACTCAATTAAGGGCGGCACCGTTACGCTGCCGATGCTGGTCAAAGCGGAAGCGGCCGCATCGCGCACGCGGCGGTTTTTATCCGCCAGCGAATGAATGAGAGGCGGCACGGCAGGACTGCCCATTCGCCCCAGAGCCCAGGCAATTTCTTCGCGCACATGGTCGTTCAAATCGTTCATCGCATCAATTAAAGGCTGAATGGCTCTAATGTCTTCAATGCGCCCTAAGAACTCGGCCGCTTTTGACCTCACTTTTGCATTGCCGTCTCGCAATGCTTCAATCAAGGGGTTGGCTGCTTTTTTATCCGCAATTTTACCGAGCGCTTCTGCCGCGTTGGCTCTGACAATTTCGTTTTCATCTTTCACCGCCCGAATGAGCAAACCGAGAGGACTAATGTCCTTTAAGTTGTCGATGGCTTCTTTGGCTTGTGTGCGGACCAAGGCATTTTCATCGTGCATTAATTTTTCAAGCGCCGGAATGGCCGTTTGGTCGGCCATTTTTCCTAAGGCTTCGGCAGCATGCATTCTGACAGGCGCATGACGATCACTCAAAACAGCGATGAGTGAGCTGACAGAATGCTGATCGGTTAATTTGCCTAAGGTTTTAGCTGCTTTGGCGCGGATAACTTCGTCACTGTCTTTTAAGCAAATCATCACCGGATAAGTGGCGCGTTTATCTCCGATCTTGCCTAAAATATCGATGGTTCTGGCACGCACGGTTGTCTCACTATCCCGTAAAAGTTCAAGCAAGGGCTCGGTGGCAGCTCTGCCGATTTCTTCCAAAACTTTTGCAGCTTGATGACGGACAAATTCATGTTCGTCTTTTAAACATCTGACCAAACTGTAGACCGCAGGCCCTTGAATAATAGACAGCGCAAAAGCCGCCTCTTCTCGAATCATTGTGTCTTCATCTTTCAAAGCATCAATCAAACGTGACACCGCCGGCGCTCCGACGCTGCCTAATAACTCGGCTGTCCGCAGCCGGACACGCTCATCTTCATCTTTGAGCCGCTTGATTAACGGACCGATGATTTGTTCATCGGGCATGTCTTTAAAAGCATCTACCACCGCTACACGAACATCCGCATCCTCGTCTTTCAGCGCCTGAAGCAAAGCGGGGATAGCCTTTTTATCCGCAATTTTTCCTAAACATTCAGCGGCTTTTTCTCTGACCCGTTCGTCTTTATCCTGGAGCGACTGCATTAAAGGTTCTACCGCCCGTTTATGAATCTTATGGGTAAGAATGTCGAGGGTTTCTTTGCGGACAGACCAATCCTGACTGTTTTTTAATGTATCCAACAATTGTTGAATGGTTTGTACATCCTGCATCTTATTCATTGATACGGCCTTTTTGCCTCAATTATTTGCTATAACTATTTAAGCCGTCGGGGGGACTTAATATTCACAATCCCCGCTGGCTCATCCTCCTATGAAAACGTTGTGTCAAGGTGAATGACTTAATTTTGAAAACTTGTAATATGCTCCTATTGAGCGTGTCCTAAGACCGCTAATATAAAATTCACCATCAAGCG